>JAABUY010000158.1_pt1 | contig 141673 bp, 142 predicted proteins | sample 5560271 | NCBI WGS metagenome assembly JAABUY01 (sample SAMN10711886, study PRJNA513374) | rock metagenome | isolation source: Antarctica rocks | place: Antarctica: Victoria Land, University Valley
AAGAGGAAGAGGAAGAGGAAGAGGAAGAGGAAGAGGAAGAGGAAGAGGAAGAGGAAGAGGAAGAGGAAGAGGAAGAGGAAGAGGAAGAGGAAGAGGAAGAGGAAGAGGAAGAGGAAGAGGAAGAGGAAGAGGACGTGATGGTGTATCATAGAGGACTGTAGTATATATAGGGGTTATATAAGTATATTTAAAAAATAACATTTACTTGAGAAGAACACGCTGCACGGTATGCGCAGTTGGAAGACCTAGTACGTACTATCCTTTAATACCTTCAATATAATTTCACTCGAACAAATTCAACACACTAGGTTCTCATACATATCACTAGAAATTCACGGTAGCGGATAGAGATTATATGCTTGGATCTAGAGGGAGATAGAGCTGCTATACGACAGATCGCCTTAGGATGATCCTACAAAACATTGTTAGTGGGGAAAGCCTTGTCGTTGTTGTTTCTGCCCTGAGAACTGGAGCAAGTGGCCTAGAGCTTTGAAGGGCGTGCTTACTTACTTGAGATCGAGACGAAGCTATAGCATGGGGATATATCGATCAGTCTGTGAAGCCCGATAGCTACTATAATTGATGACTTGCAATGCATCTAGCCGACTTGGCAGGAATGAGTATGCACAGCGATAGCCATGTGCGAAACAGACCGTGGGAAAAAGCTGTCGATGCTGGCTGCCAGGAGGAGGCGGCTCGATTGGTTAAGAAGAATCGCCTGCCAAGTGAATGTTATCGTCCATATTTTCCACCAGGCCTTCCACGTCGCTCATGCGAAGGAACCCTTCCTCATCTTTATCTTCCCAACCCTCGCTATCATCTGACGCTAATTCTCCACCCGAGTTGATATACCTCTTCGAGTACGGCGATTCCGAGGGCAAGTCTTCGTTGTCATCTCCATTGTCATCTTCGCCCTTGTTCTTGGCTTTCCGAGCCAAGACACGAGCTTTCGCCCGCTTGTACTTCGCTATCGCCTGCGATGCTTTGCCTTGGAGATTGGTAAGGCTTACGCGCAAGTTCCGCAATTGCTGCCTATACCTATCCGCTTCCGCTTTGGATCGGGCTTCTTTCTGATGATTTGTCGCATTCCCGCTCTCTGTAGCGGCCTTTGCTGCTTTGGCTGCATACTTTCTAGCTTGCCTGTCCGCAAATATGGCGCGTACTCTCAATTCATCTATCGATACTCTCCTGGTATGCACCAGGGACCTAGCAATGGTGACGTGAATCTTCGCGTTATTCATGATTCCAATTTCATTGGCTGTGTTCTCGATCTCGGCATCCTTGCTGACAAGCTCTGCGCCATTGGGGGCCAAGAGCCGGTCACGAAAGTCTCCTGCATATTGATTCTTCGTGGTCCTATCCCATCTGCACAGCGGACTGTCGTCTTCTCCAAATCTTCCTGTGGTATCAGAGAGAACAACTGTAATGTTCTTTGCGTCAAGAGCACGGAGACGGAGGAATGGCTTGATCTGTTCGTCAAGGTTGAGCTTGCATTGCTCGTATGACTCCACAAATGTATGCCGTGCACTAACACTGTCATAGCAATGTTCGAAGCGAAGGTGGAGGTTCTGAACACCGCGTAGCATGTTAATGTAAGACAATTTCAAAGCTACGGACCAAGCTTGGTCACCTCGGCTTCGTCCCCAATGGTCTAACATTGCGCTGATATGCATGCTGCTCATGTTTCGTTTCTGTGCCGGATTAAGGCTCGCAAGGAATTTATTAAGAGAGGTGGCATCATGGAAGGAGAACGTATTGGTAGTCCATAGCAAATGGTTGGCCTCCTCGTACAACTGACGACAAACCCCAAGCACTTTCAAATCCAGCGTCAGAACTCCATACTCCTCTGGACGAAGGGTCTTTGTGCCTATTTGGCTCATCTTGCAGCCTTGATGAAGCTTCGTACAAGAAGTAACGAAGTAGTCTGGGTTTAGGCCTTCGGGCACCGTAGCAGTGCCTAGTACCGTTCCATCATATACACTCTGCTCAGATTGGGCAGCGACACAGATGGCGTGACGAAACGCGCCTTCTTTTGTGAGTTTTGGGTCAAGTTCGTCCAGATCGACCCACTTAGCGTCAGCGAGGTCGTGGTATTGGAGGTGCTTGATGTGGATGAGGTTGTTCCCAATCAGGTCCACGAGAATCTTTTCGCGGACCTCGGGGGGAAGCGACAATAATCGTGAATTAGTCACGTTCTGTCGAATCCTATTACCGTCAGTGTTGCATGTGGTATGTTGGCGGAAGCGAGTTTACAGGGATTTGGTCTTTCGACTATGTGTCTTGGTGACTGCTTGTTTCTTACGCGGACGTGATGCTGCGTGAGCTGTCCCACCTGAGGCTTTACGCTTCGCCATATTTGGCTCAGATGCGGACGTTACCCTTGAGCATCCGTGATCTGAGGCTGAATATTGGTCGGTTGCAAAGAGCGTAAAGTGACTGATCACGTACGACGGGTGTGTATAACGATGGTAGAAGAGAGGAAGGTGTTGGGTGTGGCCGAGATTGAAAGGGATGTTATTATGGGAGAAAGATTTATGAGGTGACAAAGTACACGAGGATGAAATGTCTCATATGAAGAAAGTGTGATGTTGACGATTAAGCTTTCTATAGCTGCATCATCCGCTACAACATACGCTATCTTTCATTGAACCCTTCCCTGAGCGGCAACGGTCATAATTGCAAGATGATCTTGGTTTGATTGAACACTTGAACAGCTCTACAAAGCATATCGCCCTCAACTTGATCCTTATGTGGAATCAAATGGTATCGCTGACGATGTATGCTTTGTCCCAGAGTCTCTGCTCACAGCACTGTACGAACAGTAGATCTGGGGGCTGCCCCTTGAGAGGAGTACAACCCTGAGCTTCGGGTGATATCCTTTCAGATCAGTGTGCAAAGTCTTACAGGGCTACCAATCGTCCAACAGCTCGGCTTGGAAGGAGAGCTGCACGGGCCAAGTGGATCAGCTAATATCATGTCCGGTACAGATCTTGGACTGGTCTGCGTACATATATGCCTTGCAAATTCAAGCAAGGAGAAGACGCGATTGTAAATCCCTGCTCATAATTAGCCCAAAGACGTATGGAAGAGTGAAGGTTGTCTGTTGGTGTAAATATTCGTCGTCTGGTGGTCGGACGTAGAAAAGGTAGGATATGTCTTGTCGTCTTCTGATATTGTTGCTACTATGGGGGTTGCTAAGGAGTAGGAATAATAGGGGCATCTGGCTCCCGAAATACATGATTCCAACGCTAGTCCAATTACCCCTCATCAGACGTGCCTTGATGATTGCCAAGCCTACTCAGCGCTAGGCTTAGTCGGAATATATGGACGATCTAGGCTAAGGTGCATTTCCATAATTCACCTGCAATCTATCTTCTGAAATGTGTACATAGTCTGCTGTTGACTCCATACACTCGAAACCGTCGCCGGAAAGATCTGCTCTTGGAGAGTGCCCAAATCACCCTGATTTCCCACTGCGCTCGTATACTGTTGGATGCTATAGTGGGATATGCAAAGTACTATTGGAGTAATACATTCAATATCTCGACACAATGCCCCTCACCGTCCTCTCTGACTCTGACATCCATGCTCTCCTACTCTCGCTGAATCGAGATGACATCGCCCACCTCCAGCACAATCTCGCAGAAGCTCTGCATGACTATTCAACAGGAACCCAGGAGACGACCGTGGGTTGCAGTGCCAACCAGCCACAGAGGATAGCAGTCCCAGCTGCAAACAAGCAAACGACGCTGTTCATGCCCGCAAGTACAAGTACAAGCAGAGGCATCAAGATCCTGACCTTGGCTTTAGCCGGCATTCCATCCCATGAACCCAGCCTGAGCAAGCTGAGCATCGACTCTCCACGAAGCTCGTCAAGAAGTTCATCTCCAGCCCCAAAATCAACCTCTACCGCCAGCCCAAAAACTAGCTTACCCTCTCTGTCCCAAATCCCATCCAGCGCCAGCTCCAAATCCACAGACCCTTCCCTCGCCTCCTCCCAATCTACCACCCCCCGCGGATCCCTCACCCTCCTCACCTCCAACGGCAGCCCCTACGCCTTCCTAGCCGCCGAAGAACTCACAGCATTCCGCACCGCCTTAGCCTCCACCATAATCTTCAACCGCCGCTCAAACGTCCACTCCATAGCCGTCTTCGGCGCCGGAAAGCAGGCAGCATGGCACATCCGCCTAGCACTCATGTTCCGCGGCAGTGAAATCCACCACGTCGACATCGTCAACCGCTCCTTCGCCCGCGCACAGACCCTGATGCAAGAAATCTACACCTCCCCCGACTGGCAGGATCTGCGGAACGCGAATCCAAAGCTCGCCTTCAGCAGCGTGAGTTCCGAATACGGCGAATATCAACGCCTGGTCAAAGAGAACGTCCGCAAAGCCGACGTCATCTTTCTCTGTACACCCAGCACCTCTCCACTTTTCCCACACGAGTACCTCACCAGCTCCGAAGGCAGGAAGAAAGGAAGATACATCAGCGCAATCGGTAGCTACAGGCCACACATGGTCGAAGTCCATCCCGAAATATTCCGTCAAGCCGTAGCGCCGGATCACAAACACCATCACCACAAACACGCCGATAAGGGCGGCGTCATCGTGGTAGACAGTCTGGAAGCTTGCCTCAAGGAGGCGGGCGAGGTCATCCAAGCGGGCATTTCGGCCGAGCAGCTTGTCGAGGTGGGCGAGCTGCTGATGGTGAAGAAGGCGAGTATGAAGGAAATCGAGATGGGGACTGGACCGGGGGAAAAGGGGTTGGGGGATTGGTTGATGAAGGGGAATGTCATTTATAAGAGTGTGGGGATTGGGTTGATGGATATTTGTGTTGGAGAGGATTTGGTTGCTTTGGCTATGGAGAAGGGGATGGGGACTAGTGTGGATGGATGGTAGATATGCTGTCACCGCTCTATGGGAGGGGATTGTGTAGTGACAGCGTTGGCTTTGTACGGTCTTTTGGTATGCCGTGCGCGTGGCTTAAAGCGTCTTTTGTATCGTGTCCATGTTCAAGAGATCATGAGGTATGCAAAACGAATGCACGTGGAAAACGATAATGATCCTCCAAGGGAAGAGGCTTCGAAAGAAAATGCATTGCAATATAGTGGTATCTATGGTTCGGGCTCGAATGATACATGTACATATACACCAGCTAGGGTATTAGCATCCACATCGAAAGAAAGGTGATACCTTGAATACCAAACAGAAAAATCCATTCATCACATCTACCTTACACCTCCCTCAAACCCCCCTCCCCCCCTTCTGCCGCTGCATCTCATCCCGAAACGCATTACCACCTCCCCCACCCACCGTCGGACTCCCAACCGGACTGCCCCAATCCCAATTATCCTCTCCCGTCAAACCCCTGCCTCGATCCTGCAACTCCATCCCGCGCGTCGGCTCGTCGTGGAATGACGCGTCCCGTCGATGATGACCGCTGCCGGCTCCTGGTGTGTGGACGGCAGCTTCCATTCTCTGATTGCGTGCAGCTTTTTTGCCGGCACCGTAGCCGAGCCCGGCGCGTCGCTTGCGCATGTAGAGGAAGGCTGCGATGAGGGCGACGGCGATGATGAGGAAGACGAGACCCATGGGTATGCCGACCGCTTCGCCTAGTTTTTTAGTTTTGCTGGTAGGGGAGGAGTGGGTTGTGTTGCTTGTGGTGCTGTTGTTGGTGTCTTGGAGGGTGATGGTTGGACCGGGGAGGCTGTATGGTTCTTTGTCGGCTTTGTCGTTGCGGAGAGAGAGGGTTAGGTTTGTGGTTGAGGCTTTTTTGTTGAGCCATGAGGGACTCATTTTGAGGAAGACGGCGCCTTGGGAGTTTGGGGCTTTGGTTTCTTGGAGCATGGTCATGTTGTCTGTTGAGTCGTGGCCAAGGTCTTCGAGGGAGAGGAGGGCAATGGTGTTGGTGGAGTTAGGGGGGAAGAAGGATTGGTCCCATGTTACTGTGTAGGGAATCAGCGTAGGCGCGAAAGCGTCAATGAAAAACGACGGAGCTGTACCTTCGTATTCCTTGCCGACTAGGACAATCTGGCCCGTAGAGGGTTTGCAGAACGGATTATTCAGAGCACCAATTTCAGGTGTAATATGGCATTCGTTCGGATCGTTCGTCGCGTTCAACGGGTTGCTGAAGTCACTGGTCGCGGCAGCCACAGCGGGAACGGTAGAGTTGGAGATATGGGTTCCAATCGAAGCTGGCGTCGCCGCGGTAGTCGTAGATGCTGGGGCATTTTTGGCGGTATCTGTGGCAGTCGCAGCAGTCGCTGCAGGTGCCGTGGCAGCGGAAATTGTTGATACAGCTGACGGTGCTTCGCGTGTTACGCCAGAGGCGGCGGCGATAGCTGCAGAGGCTGCTATTGCGCCTGTATATTCTCCATTAGCTGTGAAGGACGAATTCCAGAGGAAGTCCGCTTCCTGTGGAAGATACGAACCATCACCTTGTCTCCAGTTGAGCAGGCCTGCAGAAGCAAAATGTACAGATAGAGAAGCACACAGAAGGACTGTGATCCAATGTCGTCTGCTGCTTTTGATATTTATACCTCCCATCTTTTGTTAAACGAATGTACAACTCCAAAGTCCAGTTCTTGCTCTGGAGTACGGAGTAATGAGGAGAACAACCCCAGCCTCCCTGTCGTACCTGGTGCCTGTCACCTCCGTAGGATCCGAAGGAAGAACCGAGAGATGCCAAGGCGGAGCAGCCGATTAGCGCGCTTGGCCCCCTGCCACTTTGATTCGTCCGATTACTGGCGATAGCTCCAACCGTCGCGTGTACTTTTCAACTTCTCTCAGAACATCAACCTCCCTACTCGGATTGATTCGTAGCAACTATCATACCTCATCCTCCCCACCATCGCACGATCAAACCGCCATCATGCATCTCACCACCACCCTCGCGCTCGCCCTCCCAGCCCTCGCAGCAGCCCAAGCTCAAGCTCCCCTCAGCGACCAAGCCCGCGCCTGGTACGAAAAAGCAAAATCCTACCTCCCCCAAGGCACCATCCCCAGCGCCATCAAAGACCCCGTCGGCGCCAGCGCCTCCAAACTCGCCGCCAAAAACGTCACCCCCCTCACCATGGCCAACTACGAAGCCTTCCTGACCCCCGACCACTCCTCCGCGCACAGCCCGCAGGAATGGATGGTTTTCGTCTCCGGCGGCAACAAGACGTGCGGCGGGCACTGCGTCAAGCTCGAGCGGGAGTGGAACGAAACGGCGTCGTTGTTTGCGGCCGATCCTACGGCTCCGACGCTTGGCTACGTCAATTGCGATTCCCAGGCTGTGCTGTGCGCGACGTGGCAGGCTCGACCTCCGACGATCTGGCATATTCAGCGCCCTATTGCGCAGGCCGATCAGTCGACGCCGGCTAGTACGGTACATATCAATTATTTGAACATTACGACAACGACTGTTGGTGACATGGTGGCGCTGCATTCGGGAAAGCAGTATGAGCAGGGCGTGTTGTATGAGGGCTTGTTCCAACCTTTCGATGGACGGTTGGCGCAGTTCGGGGTGAACAAGATTGTCGGATATGTGATGTTTGCCTTCGGATTGATTCCGAGCTGGGCATTCATGCTGGTTATCAGCATGGTTAGCAGGACCATCATGTGAGTTTTGCTCCTTATCTGTTCAACATCTCTACCCTTGGAAGAATGGAAAACTGACACCTCGATCAGCTCCAGGAGAAACGGACCAAATCCTGACACTCAGAGGGCTGCGCAGGAGCAAAGCAGGAACGCTGGCCGTGGCAGTGCTCCGGTGGGTGGTGCACCAGCTGCAAACCAGTAAGCGTATGGAGGAGGGTTGGGAGGCTGTTTATTTCTCGAATGTGTTCTCTTTATACATTCTTGTGATTGAAAGCTGTGAGGAACTGGGCTCGATAATAGTACTGGCAGGTTCTAGTTAGGGTTGGATTTACTGCTTCTTCTGTACTCATTTCCACATAGCCTCGTTATCATATGTCTACATAATGAATTGATTATACCCATTCCTTCCCTCGTCAGTTCATGTTTTCCCAGTGACAGAGCGTAGCGATAGCCACAATGCTGTAGCCACTATGCTATTCCAGAAAATTTGTCATTGTGAAAGAGCATTGTCTCAATCCATCATACTCCATTGAATCGTCAGTCGACCTAGAGTGCAATATATGCTGACTGCCAAAAGACTGTCTAAGCTGCAGAAGATGCATTGCCAAACGGTAGACATACCCAATCTATGATTCCATCACAGCAAGCCAAAGGGGGAAAAGATCAACCACAACCACTATCGTAACTCCACTGCGGCAGCAATTACAGGATTTGCGCTACTGCGAGAAGTGTTGACGGCTGTGGTATTGATGATTGAGCCCGAGTTACCTACTTTACATACATATTCTAGCTCCGGCCTGAACATTCCTCCGTGCTTTCTTGGAGGAAATAACACCAAACCCAGATGGAGGGTTGCAACAAAGAAAAGAAAGCGATGTCCTAGATCAATACACGCCCAGACGCCCCCACAAGAGAACGGCTTCAGGAGACTCTCACATAGCGCCTATCAAGCCTTCGCTGAAAGCTGGGATGTCCATGAAAGGAGGACCTCCGTCTGCTAAGGCCGAGGCAATCTTGCTGCTTGGATACTGGCCCCCTTTCGATATTCGTCTTCACGATGTCGGTATCATGCGAGCATGACACTCTACTTGCTCGATAATTTGGCAACCATCAACGGTTCAAGCCTGGCTACAATAACGGTTTCACCATGGGAGAGATACACAAGGAAGCTTACGTTGGAAAATCTTGTGTTAACTGCAGCTGTTTATCAGATCTCATCGTCTAAAGCTGTAGGTATGAACCCGCATCAATCGCATCCTCGCTCGACATAGAAGCTCATCACCACACTCCACTACACTGCCGCAACCTCAGCTTGCTTCCTCATCGTTTTCCACTCCATGAAAAAGGACGCCACAAACGCGAGGCAAGACAATGCCAGTCCGCAGTAGAACACATTGTCCATGGCGTCATTATAGGCCGCAAGCAGCACCGGCAGCAAGTCTCTGGTCACCAACTTCGACAGATCTGTAACGCCAGTCCCTGATAGTTTGGCAGCGTCGAAGCCAGGGATCTTGGTGCTTAGCTGAGTACTCAGCGTACTCGATAAAATTGCTTGGCTCACACTGACGAAAACAGACCCGCCGGCTAATTGGGCAAAGTTGATGATGGTGATGCCGATGGGTATGTCTTCTCGAGACAGAACAGTCTGAGCTGCATTGATCACTGGAGTCAAGCTGAGTCCGAGGCCTGCGCCGATGAGGAGCTATCTCTTCGTAAGTCTCCCTTCTCATGTCGTTCACGACCGTCAAAAACTTAGACTTACTTCAAACCCAATATATTCTCCAGTGCTCGTATCCACTCGAAAGGTTGTCAGAAGACCGCCGCCGACGACCATTAAAGCAGTACCCAAAATCAACGGAGGATTGTAATATCCCGTCTTGGATATAACAAAGCCAGACCCAATCACAAATACCACTGTCCCCAAAAAGTACGGCAATAACCGAATACCCGCCCCAAAAGCCGACAGCCCCTTGATCGCCTGAAACCAGATAGGCAGGTAAAACGTCAAGATAGTTAAAGCGGACCCAAACCCCAGATTTACAACAGATCCAGCCGCAATACTTTGCTGCGTCAAAATCCGCGAAGGCACAGTGCCATTATCTCCAACCCACCACTGAACAAACCCAAACCCCACAAGCAGCACCAACCCCACCACAAGCGACACCACAACCCTCGTACTTCCCCATGCATACCCATTCCCACCCCACTGCAACCCCAACAAGACCAACACCAACCCCGGCAACAGAAGCGCCGTCCCCACGGGATCAAACCTCCTCACACGCCGCCAGAACGGCTCTCCGCGATGCTCCCTTGGCGGCGCCGTCCTCGGCAACACAAGAAATAACACCAAAACCGCCACCCCCCCAATCGGCAAATTAATCCAAAAACACCACCGCCAATTCACCTTTGACGTGAATAGCCCCCCAAGCAGCGGCCCCGCAATAGACGCTAGCCCAAACGTCGCCCCGACCAGACCCTGATATTTCGGTCGTTTTTGCAACGGGAGCAAATCGACGAAAATCACGTTGAAGCCGGTCGAGGTGCCTGCGCTGCCGAGGCCGGCGATGGCGCGACCGACTATGAAGGCTGTGGAGGTGGGGGCGGCGGCGCAGATGATAGAGCCGATTTCGAAGATAACGACTGTGGCTATGAAGGCGTCTTTGGAGGGGAAGAAGGTCTGTTGCGGTATACTTTAGCGAAAGGTCTGGTGAAAGAAGGTGAAGCGACCAACATATATCTTTCCCATTGGCAACTGGAATGCACTAAAGGTGAGGAGATAACTGGACTCATACCAGGAAATTTGGTCGAAGGAGTGGAATTGGTTTGAGATTGCAGGGATGGCGACGCCGATGATGGTTCGGTCCTGGGTAGTGGGTGATTGATTAGATGTGTGGTTCTGGGAAGCGGTTCAATTGGTGGACTTACGAGCGCTACTAGGAAGACCACGAGGCATATTGATAGGGTGGTTAGTAGAATGACTTTGAAACCTGGGTACTGGCTGTCATCTGTGTCATTGCTATTGATGTTTGGCGAGGGTTGATCTTTGGGTTCTAATTGGACTGTTTTCTCTGGTAGAACCATTTCGAAGCCGGGTGAGTGTGCTTCATCGCTCTCGCCGTGATTTCTGGTTTCATGCGAGGACTCATCTCCGTGTTCGGATTTCTTTTCTCCTGCGCTTGACGCTGCTCTGGAACACTTCATGTTGGGGATTTAGTATAGGAAATGTAGAAGAGAATGTTTGGGGTGAGCAGTGCTGCTGCTGGGAAGGAGAGGAATTAGCCATCGTATTGTATTTGTATCCAACAAGCAGCTTAGATTTAATTGTAATGACGATAGTTTGGGGTATATATTTGTGGGATTCGTATTCGCTGTTCTACTCGTATCTCTGTTTCTTCTCGGTTTTCGCAGCGTTTACCCCTTTTGGAACAGATGTGAAACAGGGGGTCGCTTATGGCGCTTATGGCGTTACTTTCCGGATGGTCCCGTGAGGCTCGTAGGTAATTAGAACCTTCGCAACCTCTGATTCGCATCGAGGAATCGGGAGTACAAGTTGAAATGGTTCACCAGGTACCACTGCAGATACGGCAGCGATTCGCTGAGGTCCTTCCTAATTAGAAGAGTGCTGTCGGGCAACAAGCAGCACAAGACTACTTAATCCATATTATATTCTAGCGTCTGGTCAATGCCTTCGCAAAATGCTGTAAGCCTCAAGTGATGAGCTTCCGCCTTCTCACCAGGTTAGTAGTACTTTAGGTGATTCACCTGTTCCTAGCAAGTCTCTCCATCTACCAATCGGCCACTGCCACTGGTGCAGGGCCTCGATATTCATCGTTCCCACCATCATCCTTCTCGTCATGACATCTCGGTGGGTGGAAAGATATTCATCCACGCATTTGCGTCCGCAAACAGCATGCACATCTACCTGGAATCATTGGGAGCAATCCTTGGTCATGATTCGAAACCTCTATATTCAGTCACAAGAGGGACTTATCTATTCGGCTTTCTTGTGCCATAACCTTGCCATTTAATCTATGCGAAATTTAATTGTCACTAAAAGCAGTATCTTCGAATGGGAGAGTCCATCGGGATCTGTCTTCATCACTGCGGCCGTTATCCTGGGTTTGGGGTATTTAAGCCATCTGTTATGGAAAGAGATCCGTGAATACCAGGTGAGTTGGGCTAAAGGTAAACATGAGAGATTGCACTCGTTGACGGAAGCCAGAGGGACACTGCATATGGTGCTCGGCATGGTTGCCTCCCTCCCCCACAGCTTCCGAACAGTTGGCCCCTTGGCCTTGACTGGGTGAAGGCACTCTGGAAATCAGATTCTGAGCAACGACTGCTTTCCTTCCTATGTTCCGTTGCCGATGGCTACGAGCCTCGCAACAACCTATCTCAATATCTGCTCTTCGGACCTCGTGCATACCATGTGCTAGACCCTCGGAATGTAGAGACAATCTTGTCTACAAACTTCTCTGACTATGGCTTTGGGGTGCGGAATGAGGTGTTCGCGCCATTGCTTGGCCACGGAATTTTCACCCAAGAAGGACACGCTTGGAAGCATTCAAGAGAGCTATTGAGGCAGCAATTCGTGCGAGCCCAGTATCAGAACCTGGCCAATTTCTCTGAGCATGTCGACAACCTCATCGTCTCTCTCCACAATGTTGGTGGAGAGGTCGATTTGCAACCTCTATTTCAGAAATTGACGCTTGATACTACAACGGCGTTGCTATTTGGGAAATCTGTCTACAGCTTGAAAGCCAAAGCAGCTAACGACGAATTCATTGCATTCGCTAACAATTTTGATATCGCACAAGGAGGGTTGGCAAAACGCTTTCGGTTGGCTCCGTGGCATTTTCTCTACAGCCCTCCTCATTTTCGACGCGCTTGTTCTGCCGTTCATGGCTTTGTGGATAATTATATCCAAGAGCGGGAGGAGGAGAGCTCGAGAAAGAAGGATCATCACGCAGAAACGACCGAGAGCTTCGTTGACCAGCTGGCAAAAGAATCCAATAGCCAGAATATGCTTCGTGACCAACTTCTCAATATCCTACTTGCAGGACGAGATACCACCGCTTGTTGTCTCTCTTGGACGTTGTGAGTAGATCTTCCACGATATTTCACTAGGGTTTGTCGCCTGCAATGTTGGTCTGACAACAGACTACAGTCGGCTCCTTGTTCGCCATCCTCTCGTAATGGAGCGTCTGAGACAGGAAATACATTCAAATCTTGGAGATTCGGGTGAACACCCAAGTCGAGAGCAAATACGTAAGATGCCGTATCTTGATTTCATAATCCGAGAAAGTTAGTGTGTCTCCGGCCCATTGGATGTGAGACCTTTGTTGATGGGAGGGAATCTTTAGGTCTCCGCCTTTTCCCTCCGGTACCGCTGAACAATCGAACAGCTACCAGGACAACAATTCTCCCTAGAGGCGGTGGACCACATGGCGATTCCCCAATTCTTGTAAGACGGGGTGAGCTTGTAGTTTTTTCGCAGTATGTCAATGCGAGGCGGAAAAACATCTATGGACCAGATGCAGATGATTTCCGGCCCGAGCGTTGGGAAGAAGAGCATAGCGAATTTGGCTGGGCCTACTTCCCATTTAATGGTGGCCCTAGAGCATGCCTGGGTCAAGACTTTGCGCTAATGGAGGTATCCTATACCATTGTGAGATTGCTGCAGGCGTTTCCAATCATAGCCTTGCCTGCTAATGACATAAACGAACCGCCTGGGACCGAACGACAACGGCTCACTCTGGTGCTTTCAAGCGCCGATGGCTGTAGAGTATCCTTGGGATGCTAGCAGTCGCAACCTAGCAATTTGCTTCTGCAAAAATCCATTATATTAACCTATATCCACCAACGTGGACCTTGACCATGAATCTGGATACAACCAACGTTCACAACCGACTATAACAGAGTCGAGAACATTTTGCTGCACTCTCGGAACTCTCGGAAAGCTGAAACTGATAATGGATGTTACCGCTTCTCGTTCAAATCCATATCTAGCACTTATTTCACAGCCTCAAATATTCATGGGCGCTTAGCCACAATAGGTCCAGTACTGGACCTTTCTCTTCGACTGCTCCACTTGGAGTAAGCTATACAGGTGCAAGCTCAGCCATGAAAACTTCAATCACGCAGCAGTCATTCGGGAACAAGAGACTATCCTGCCTTGGTCCGAACGCTGAGATCGAGTAAGTGATCCAGATTGGACAGAGAGTAAATGATCACTTGGTCTACATTGGCGATTGGAAAGCATGCTTACCATCATTGATAGCATAGCCGCTGTTCATGGCCCAAAGGGCGACACCACTACAACATGGACCTCGAAAAAAGGGAACATTTGCTCATTGAATGACAAGAATATTGTGCCGAAATGCCTCTCGAATGCTCGCATCCTCACCTCGGGTTACAATGCCCATGTCCTATTCATGAAGGGGAGGCGCACCTCAGCAGACAGGATATTGCAACATGCTGAAACACTGATTGCTCAACTCGTCGCCGACAGAGAGGTAGATTCCTTACCTCATCCTTAACCTGTTCATGGATAAAGGCTGATGAATGTACAGCTCGGAGGTGTTTATTAGAGACCGATCATCTTCCTCTGCCACTCGCTGGGAGGTATAGTCATCAAAAGAGTACGCCAACCTCATGAATATCCTCCATCGAGAACTCAACTGATATCATGGGCAGGCACTCGCATACTCCACGAGTCGAACGGCAGCCCACATCGCTCAACTCCACCCCATCCACATCTACACCTATGACATAATCTTCTTCGGAACACCCCACACCGGTTCCAGCCGTGCCCACCTCCTCTCCAGCCTCCAAAAACTAACCGCCCTCACCGTCCCCAAAAAGCTACTAGAGACCGACTCCAACCTCATCCGAGCCCTGGAAGAAGACTCGGAAATCCTTCAGAACATCACAGACCAATTCGCACCACTGCTGCCGCACTGCCACATCTACTTCTTCTGGGAGCAGGAACGGACCGATCTGAAATATACCAAGGATTACATCGTCGACGAAGCAAGCGCGGCTCCTATCCTAGACGATACCGAGAGGTCGGGGATCGCGGCTGATCGTAGGGGTATGGTCAAGTTCGACGGTAGAGAGTCGCTGGGGTTTCGGACCGTGGTTGCGGCACTGAAGCGGTGGGCTGAGGATGCGCGGAGGTTAATCGAACAGAGGAATGCGGATGGGGGTGCTGTGCTGAGGTCTCAGAGGTGGCGGAAGGCGACTGAGTTGGTGTCTGGGATCGGAGATCCAGGTTCGGCACGGGCTGTTGCTGGGTCTGGTAGACGTCTTGCTGATGTTGGTTTGAGAGCAAGTTGCGATGTGCGCGATCGGGCTTTGGAGGTAGAGATGTCGTGATGTGGTACTGTTGATATACCCCATCTCCTGGCAAGCCACTCGTTTTAGGGGGTTTTACCGAGGTATAGTCGAGACGAGTGCCCAAGCTGGCAGGAAATGGGATAGTTCATTGTTCATTTACACGAGCTCTGAAGGAACGCAACATTTTCGGATGCCAGTTGGGACGTTTAAGTGGAATCTCTGGGCTATCACAGGAAGCGGGTTTTTGAAAATCATCATTTCTGCCATGAAGCGTTCAAATCTAGCAGAACGTTACTCCATTACTTTGAGTTTGCTCGATCAGGAAACTTCGTGTGATATGACAGGTGATTCAATATTATAGGGAAAGAAGCATTAAGATATGTCCCTCAAACTTAGCGATGTGTTATAGCTGAGGTAAGAGGCAAGATGTAGCAGAGATTACGTCTGAAGAAAAATTCATGTCAGAGCACAAGGCACCCAGCGTTTCGCTTGAAATATGATGTTGACTGAATATATAAATCCCAAAGCCTCAGCATCTCCCCACTCCTCACACAGCTATCCCATCCCCCCCTTTCTCACTTCACTCACAATCAATCACTCATCAAACTTAACCCCCTTTCCCCCACCAATATCGATCGCACCACCCTTATAGCTCCCCCGCTTCTTCTTATTCTTCTCCTTCGTAAACCCCTTTCCCTTCGTCACGCTCAGATCTTGATGCGCGCGCTCCGCGAACTCGTAGCTCCGATACGCGTTCGATGCCATGTTGGGTGCGACGGGGGTGTCTTTTGGGACGCGCTGGAAGGGGGCGTTTTGTTGTTTCCTTTGGTGGGGGTTTTGGGAGGTGGGAGAGGGGGAGCGTTTGCGTTTTGTGGGTTTGGAAGGGGGGGTGGGGGCTGGGAGGGAGGAGGAGGAGGATGTGGTGGAGGTTGTGGATAGAGATGTGTGTGCTGTTGAGGGGTTTTGGGCGGAGGGGGCTTGGAGGGTTTCGCTGGAGTCGCTGGCTGGTTGGGTTGGGTTTTGGGTAGGGGGTGGGGTTTTGGTGGTGGTTGGTTTTGTGGGTTTTGGTGATTTGGAGAAATCGATCTCGTCGGATTCTCTACTTTCTGACGAGCTGGTGTTGGAGGATGAGGGGTCGGCCTTTGCTGCCTTTGGCGGTGCTGGCTTTTTGGTAGTTTCTTTGATGGAGTCGCTGTCTGATGACGAGGTATCAGAGAGGGTGGAGGCTGCTTTGGCCGTCGCGACTGCTGGCTTGGAAGCTTTGGGCTCGGATACGCTGTCCGAAGAAGAATTGTTTGGTGATGTAGCAGATTTCGGAGAATCGGAAGTGGATGAGGCGGAAGACCTTACCTTCCGCTTCATGTTTCTCGCCGTTCCGTTCACGACTGGCTTCTGGTATGATTTGTGGGTTGGTATTTTGGCACCAGTGGATTCTTTTTCGTCATCGGCGTCACTATCTGAACTCGAGGTCGATGTTGTTGACGAAGGTGATTTCGTCTTGGATGTCTTGGAAGGCTTGGAAGCCTTGCTGAGAGGCTTGGGCGCTGTGCTTTCATCCTTCATTTCGACATCTGAGTCACTATCATCACCACTATCCCCACTACTACTCGTTTCATTCTTGGCGGCTTCAGCGGCTGCCTTCTCATCAGCCTTTGCCTGCTTTCTTGATTTCTTAGATGTCTTGGCCGCTTTGGTGTCTGAATCATCATCACTGTTACTGCTGCTGGCGCTGCTTGTCTCATCCATCTGTGTCCTTTCTTTATACAGTTTGTGCCACTCCTTATAGACCTTGACAAGGTCTGGAAAACCCTTGGGTAATTTTACATCGAGCTGCGCTTTCCATTCGTCCAGCTTTTTCCGTGATTTCAATTGGGTTGAGTAGAGACGCGATGTACTATCGAAGCCATAAGATGTCAAAAAAGCCCCCACCAGGGTAAGAAGTAAATCTGGGGGAGGGGCTTTAAGTGGAGCGGAGACCGATTTGTATTTTAGGAACTTGATCGCCTGGTCTCTTTCTTTCTCATCCTTTTTCCTTTGCGCTTCTGACTTGGGCTTTGGGTTCAACACAGGGTTATCCTCGTCTGCCGGGAACATCCATTCTGGTTGTGGTCTGTCTGGTGCATTCTTCTTTTTTTTCTTGTGTGGAGGCACTTGGGCTTTTCCTTGGCCTAGGATGAACTCTGGTTTGATCTCAACCGGCGCCTTCTTCACTTTGCCCTTTTTGGCCATATTTGCGGTATCACGTAGTGGTCTAGGGTCAACATTGAGAATTTACAGAAAAGTTACCCACAAAATTATATGGTGTGCGGGAAGAGCCGTTGACTAGCGCCGCAGCGGGAGCTCTTTCATGCCTGGCTGAGACATCCCTCCCCAGAGCCCAGAGCGAGTCCTCGGCCGGGCTCAAGTCCCTCTGCATTGCTCCTCTCCTAGCAATACTCGATACACGAAATGTGTGAAAGCTTAACGTCCTTTTGCGAGCCTGATGTGGAGAATCACTACCAGCCATGAATGCTAGCAACACGACACAGCCTGCGCGCGACTCTCCAAATGGAGCTCCTATGGGACCGGGTTCACACCCGGTACTAGATCAGCGCAACGGCAGTAGTATGACTTCAGGCAGTGTACACTCCTCAAACAATGTTCGTAACAACTCCGGGCCGCTTGGGACGCAGATGAGCCGGGCCGAGAAGTTCGAGGACGAGAAAAGGCGGATCATTGAGACCTGCTTTGGCAAGAAAGAGGATGATGGATCAAGTGAGGTGCTCAGATTACCGATTGAATCTCTAGAAGCTGATAGCCACAGTATCCGAATCCTACATCACGCACATCCGCATAGAAGAAGATGGTCAATTTCCTTCGACTCCTCCTCCTCGAGAGTCTGCTCCCTCCAACAAAAAACCACGAGTCATCATTGTCGCAGTACGCAAGTCTGGGCGAGTGCGGATGCACAAAGCCAAAGAAAATGCCAACAGTACCTTTTCGATTGGGAAAACCTGGGTGCTTGATGATTTGACCGCGATCGATTCCTTCACCAATGCGGTGCCTCAAACGGCGGAGGAGCAGCAGAACAAGCAGCGAGCAGGCCCAACCGGATTCATTGTTACTGTTCAGAAACCGTACTATTGGAATGCACACACAGCAAAAGAGAAAGATTTCTTCATATTCAGCCTGATCAAGATCTTCAAGAAGTATACTGGCGGAAAGCTGCCAATGCTACACGGCTTCAGTCCTGCAGAACTAGACCAGCTTGGAGCAGTCCCCGGAGCACAACATGCATCCCAGCCCACATCGCAATCTAGCCTTGCTACCGGCCCGGATGGTAGGAGGCCGAGCCAAGAAGCTCCTACTTCGCGAGAGCCTCGAACACCTAATTCACCACCCGAGTCAAGTCGCGAGAGACGGTCTCGGCCTTCGCATGAACGATCCTCTCAAGAGAGACCTCAGCGGCGGCCTTCTCAGGAGCGGCCTTCTCAGGAACGACGGCTTCACAGTGCCATTTCGCATCCTTTACGGACCACGAACAGCAGCGACCGTATTCACTTGCCGGGATCTTTCCCCTCGACAGAGTCAGTCAACGACCCTAATCAACAACCTCAATTTCGAACGCACAGATCAGAGTCACCCGCTCTATCACAGCAGCCCAATTCCCGGAGACCTGGCCCCAGTCAGAGCACCGAGTCCTTTAGGACTGGTCAGGAATCTTACGGGAGCGCTCGGTCGAGCAATGAAAGACTGAGGGCGAATGGATCCTACTCTTCCAGTAGTCTTGCGGTAAATGGTGCAGAGGATAGATCATTCACTGCTGTCAGAGAAACCCATGGACCGTCTCCACTCTCACAAGACCATAGCCTGTCCGAGCAACCTCCCGCACTCAATTTCAACCCCCAAGCTGATGAAAGACCTATTGACCAAGAGAGTCTTCGAGGTGGCCAAGAAGGGCCGACTGGGCACCTGCGTGATCGCTCAGTATCAAGCATAGGGTCGAAATATGGCGCTCGGGGACCGCCATCCCTACATCGATCTGAACCCAGTGACCATGTACCCGAAGAGAGACGACCATCCACAGCTTCAAGTCTTGATATCCGTGCCCATCGAGTAGCTCCTCCAGAAGTCACAGCGTCCAGTGTCCCGCCAAACGACGAAAGGGCCACTACGACGTATCCCCCCACTCCTCCGCCAGAAACGCCTTCTGAAGAAACGCACCGACCAGGCCTCGGCCCAATGATAAGGTCGAAGAAATCTACCACAGATGTAGCGAATAAGTTTCGAAAAGCTGCGACAGCATACAATGCTTTCAAGCCTAGGGCTGGCGGTGTTGGAGAGAAGGTGCCAGACGACAAGACAACAGGTGGGGACGGAATCACAGGAGTTTTCCAAGCACCTTCTCTACTCAGAGCTGCCAGCCAGAATGATACCCGGCCTCCCACGCCGAAAGAGAGCGAAGAAGTTCGTCCATCAACGCCCGAGATTAAGGAAGCACCTTCGGTAACGATTACCGCTTCCCCTCTCAAAGCAGTCACAACAGTTCCAGTATCAAGTCCTGTCTCGGTTTCAACGGGGACTTTTATCCAAAAGAGCCCGGAGCCTGAAAAGAGGCCTCGGATCCCTGAGAAGGCTCACGAAGAACGGCGCAAAAAGCGACAGTCTGATCATTCGGCAAAGTATGCCAAAGTCTTGGGAATAAACCCAAGTCTCTTAGAAGGTCGAACAACTGAGATTGAGACGACACTGAATGATTTCGGCTGGGGAGAAGAGAGGAACCAAAGGAATGCCTTTGAGGAGCTGGAAAGTGGTATTCGTAAGGAGCTTGCGCGGGTGGAAGCAGGCAGTTGGCTTGGTGCTGTTGAACACAACGATGATCGTACAGTAGCAGTGAGCGACATGATGGACAGGGTCATAGCAGAGTGCGAAGAACTGGATTGTTTGCTGACACTGTACAATGTCGAGCTAGGTGTACGCAAATAACAATATATTTTGTTGTGATCACTGCTAACCAGATACAGACCTTAAGCGAAGACGTCGCATACATCGAGGCTCAGTCACAAGGCCTCCAAGTTCAAACAGCAAACCAAAAGCTTCTGCAAACGGAATTGAAGAGTTTACTTGATACAATATCAATATCCGCATCGCAGCTCAAAGTACTCAAGGATGCTTCGTTGACGAAGAGTCGCGGCATTCATGACGTTGAGAATACCCTCGTACAACTCTATACGGCGATGTTGACAATAGACCCAAAGCTCCGTCAAAAAGATACAAGACCCGTGACTGCTGATCAGGCGAGCCTCCATCGGGCCAGCAGCATTGGACAAAGTGCGAGCGAGCTTAGCTCAATGCATGCGGTGCGGGAGAAGAGAGAAGGCTACCGTCGTGAGAGTGTGGAATTCATTTTGCGCTTAAAGCAACACTTATCTGTTAAATTTCGCGAAACCGAGGCAGAGACGCTTGATGCCCTAGAGAGAAATCGCAACCACAAAACTTCGTCAAGCAAGACCAAGCTCGATGATCACCTACGTGATGGACCGAAGAAGGACTTGTGGATGTATTCGCCTTTGATGCTTTTCGCCCGGGAAATCGAGCCGTCAGAATGGGATGAGCTCCTGCGCATGTATGAAGATTGTGCGAAAAGACCCTATCAGGACGAATTCAAAGACAACATCTCCGCCTGGAAACGGATGACCCGAAAACAAGCAGCTGACGAGCAAGATGTGCTTTTTACGACGCAAGAGAAGGAAGTTGAGAACCTGGTGGGCCGCAAGCTTACAGTGAAAAGATCCAAGACGGTGCGCGCAGATGGCTCCAGTCGAATATCCAGCAGCGACAAGCCTAATGATGGTAAAGTCACCCCTTACGAGGCATTCGCCGGTGCTCTAAGCGAGATGGCTAGATTGATATTCGTGGAACAAAATTTCATCGTGGATCTATTCCACGCCTCATCTCTTGAAACTCAAGAATTCATGGATGCAGTGGTTACTGATCCCGAGCAAAGGAGAGGCGGAGACTCTATTGTGAAGAAGCCATTCGACCCTGACAGGGACATGGCAAAAAAGGTCATGGGAGCCATGGAGGAGATCTACGCATTCTGGACATCCGACCTACAAAGTCTTGTTGACTGGGCTATGAAGCAAGACCCTCTGAATAGCGTCGGTATTTTATTCGCTTTGGAGTCTCAGCTCTCCGAAGTCGAAGAGACGAACCAGGAGTTTCTGGCGCAGACTGTCACCAAGATTCATGACCGCATCAACACCCAATTCACCCGCTTTGTCGAAGAGCAGATACGAGGCATCGAAGATACCAAAGTAAAGATCAAGAAACGAAAAGGCGTCATTGCCTTCATGAAAACATTTCCTAATTTTTCCATCGCCCTGGAGAATATGCTCCATCCTACTCGCTCGCTCGATCACCTCCCGATTCGTGCCACGGTCAATGATGCCTACCAACAAATTAACAAGGCAATGTTCGAGAGCCTAAAGTTCATCGCTAAGGAAAATCCTACAGCGACTCAGGCTCAATCTAGTACAACTGGCGACCATGAAGACAAGGAGGCTCTCAACTACCATATCCTTCTGATCGAGAACATGAATCATTATGTCGAAGAGGTAGTTGTCCGCAAGAATCCCGTGCTACAACACTGGAACCACAGAGCTCTTGCCGAAATGGACGAACATATGGAGCTTTATCTTGCAGCTGTGATGCGACGACCACTCGGCAAACTTCTAGACTTTCTGGACTCCACAGAGTCGCTCATCCGGAATAATTCCGAATCGCCTACTATTATCGCAGCTCGCGCTTCCCACTCGCGCTCTACGTTCAAGAAGATCCTCTCGGGTCACGATTCGAAGGAGACCAGACGGGGTATCGAGACTCTCAAGAAAAGAGTGGAAAAGCATTTTGGCGACGGAGACGATACGCCGGGCTTGAGCCGGGAGCTGGTCACCAAAGTGTACAAAGGGTGCGAAAGCAACTATTTGGATGTTGGAGAGAGAGTCAACAAGATCGTTCGAGACGTGTACGAGGGAAGCTTGGAGGTTGAGTGGAGAAGGGAGGATGTCATTGGGGCCTTTAGGAGGTGAGATGGTTGTTCGGGGGCTCGAGGCTTGTCTTGGAGGGCGCCGGTGCTTTCGTTTCGCTCCCTGGGCAGCGCTCTGTTTAGCATGGAGTGGGAGGCTGCATCTGAGCATGTTCGGTATACGATCTTACCATGTGAGGTGTATTCGCCTGCATCTCGCTTCTTGCGATTTATATGATTGTGTACATATCTAAATGGATTTCGAAATCTTGGTCGATGCGCTGAATCACCTTCCACTATGCTATACGGTGACTGCCTATATATTGCTCAATGCCTGCCATTGTCAGACTCCTATGCACACAACATAGTCACCGCACGTTATCTTTTCAGCATTCCCCTTAATCGGGTGAACATCGACCTCGAATCATTGGCCTGTAAAACGCCAGGGTCCTCTTTTCGGGCCCCAGCTTGCTTCGTCGTATCCTCGTCATCAGACGACGTCCCGCCACTCTCTTTCCTCAAGCCCACAAGAGGATGTGAGACCTCGTGTACGGTGTTGGTATTGCTGCCAGTAGGCTTGCCATGCCCGACTCGATTGCCATGCGTACGTTCGATATTCCTCGCCGTCCGTGCAATACGCTCCTCCATCGTCTCAGCCTCCTCCGGCTCTTCAACAGCAGCTTCACTGCTATCTTCTACTTCAAGATCTTCCTCCTCTGCATCCTCCGATTCCATCTGCTCCACAATATCCCCACTGACCCTCTCAACCTCTTCCTCGACCCTCTCGACCCCACCTGCTCCCTCCCCGTCCCCAACCGGCACAACAGGCGAAACATACCCCCCAACCGGCAACCCCAACCTCACCCTCTCCTCCCCAATCCTCCCCCTCACACTCTCCGTCCTCAAAACCTTCCACCTCAACCTCCACCCCTCAACCCCCAGCTCCTTAATCCTCGCCGCCTTATCCCCCAACAAATAATTATCCAACCCGCCCACCTTGTCGATCGTCCTTAGCACCCGCGCCTGGACCTTGACGCTGACGAATGTCCCCAACGCGTCGCTCCAGAGCCGCTTCTGATGGATGTTGGGACGCCAGGCGCGGCGCGATTTCAGCTCGTTTTTGGAGGACACTTTGTTGCCGTGTTGGATGGTGCTGCCGCCGTAGAGGCCGGTGTTTTGTTGCTTGTATTGGAGGGCGGGGCCGTAGGGGTAGGGGGGCATGCGGGTGCGGGAGAGGGAGGCGACGGATTTGCAGGAGGGGGGGGTGGTGGAGAAGGAGCGGAGGAGGGTCAGTGTTGGGAGTTTTGGGGGTGGCATTGTGGTGGGTGGGATGGATGAGATGATTGCTGTGGTTTTGTAGAGGACGGAGAAGATGCGGTGTCTTGAACACTACCGGAGAGACGATGGAGTCAGTAGATTCTTGTCACTGAGGTGTTGCTGAAGTACGATAAGACATGGTCGGAGGTCGGGTCACGGACCCTCTGTCCATGTAATTGTGTATATGAAGTGTGACATCTCACTTCCACCAAAATCGTCAGCCCTATCAAAAATCCAACCTTCCAACCACCACCCCACAACACCCTCCCACCAACTCACCCTCCCCAAACCCAATGACATCCCTCCCCTCCCACCCACCCCCCACCCCAACCTTAACATCCTACATCCTCGCAACCGCCATCCTCTGCCTAGCAGGCGGCTACCTCATCGGCCAAGCCTCCTCCCTCGGCCTCTTCTCCTCCTCCTCCCACAACAGAAAACCGCGCGTGCAGAGTAAGGAAAGCTGGCCGAACAGCTACGATGTCACTGTTCATCCTGACAGCTCGGATGAGGAGTTGATGACGCGATTGAAGGGGGGGAAGGAGGTGCGTGATTCGGAAGATGAGGAGGAGCAGGAGGAGGAAGGGAAGGGGGGTGAGTTGAAGGCGTTTGAGGGGAATAGGGAGGAGTGTAAACTTGTGCTTGTTGTTAGGACGGATTTGGGGATGGGGAAAGGTATGTACATATGTGCAATGCCCTATTGGTTCCGATCTCTTCTGCGTAAAGTAAATGCTGATATTTACTCCAAAAGGCAAAATCGCAGCTCAATGCTCGCACGCAACACTAGCATGCTACAAATACTTCCTCCGCCACGCCCCTTCCTCCCCACTGCTGAAACGCTGGGAGTCGCTCGGTCAAGCAAAGATTGCGCTGCAGGTGCCGTCGGAGGAGCAAATGGACACGTTGCACGCGCAGGCTGTGAGCTTGGGCTTGTGCGCGCAGGTCATCCACGATGCGGGGAGGACGCAGATAGCGAGTGGGAGTGCGACGGTGCTTGGGGTTGGGCCGGGGCCGAAAAGTGTGGTCGATGGTGTTACGGGCCATTTGAAGCTGCTGTAGTGTGGGATTGGTACATGTGCATTGCTGGTGTTATTGTGGGGATAGGCAGGGAATGCATGATGTGGAGTCTAGGCGCTTGATACCATGGGGGTACTTGTGTCTGTACTGCAGACTGATTTCATATCAGAAGAACTTGTTGATACGTGCATCGATCTACACCAGCGCCAAACTTCTATGCAAGCCGCACACCAGCCTGCCTGGACTTCTTCGCTGTGGCTCCCATAGCGTTATTCATCCCAGTCGCTTGGCTGCTGTCCAGTGTACTCTGCGCTTCTCTCTTCTTATCATCCTCGATTTTCTTCAAATGCTTCTCGGTCTTCTGCTTTCCACTTCCTTTCCCATGGAATTGATGGCTCAGATGTTTAAAGGCCTCCTTCTGGTTCATACTCCGTCCAAATTCGTCAACATATTTGAGCTGCACGTTGGGCTTGTATTCACGGTTGAAGATATCAGTCATCTGGCGAGACTCGAGTTGATCGCGGTTCTTATTCTCCTGGCGAGCATATTCTTCCCGCTCACGGGCGGACATGCGATCGAGTTTACCAGTGTTCCGATCGCGCTCTCTTTGCAGACGGGCTTTGGCTTCTACAGCTGCCTCACGCCTTTGCTTCTCGGTCAGGAAGCGATCACGTTGACGGTCGAGTGCATTGATGTCTTCTTCCTTGTTTTGCTTCACAAGTCCTCGTTCACTGAGCAGCTTCAGCGTAGCACCGAGACCTTGCTTCAACGAAGCTTCCTCCTCTAATCCAGTGCCCGCAATTCCAGGCGTATTGGGTGTCGTCGTCTCACGCTTTATGCGAGCATCAAGATCTTCCCCATCCTCAATGTCGTTATATGACTGTCCCATATCGATATCTCCATCGTCCTCTTCAGGGGAGCCTGCCTCCTTCATGGGTGTATCACCTTGAGGCTTCGCCGACTCTGCACGAGCTTTTCCTTCTTCTTTCTTTCGTTCTAGACTGGCCACGAATTCTGTGGTCTCATCAATTACCAATCCACCTTCTTCTCCCTTTGCCGCCTCCTCTGCATCCGGTGTATTATTTACTTCGTCTCGCAACTGCCTAGCAATATCTTCGGGCCTTATGCGTTTCCGTTTCTTCAAGGCTGCTCGTCTCTGTACAGCCAACGAGGCCTGTAAGTCATCGTCATCGACCAGCGAAGCACTCTCTGAGGGCTTGGATTGAAGGACTCGGACTTCTATATTGCCACCATCGACTTCCATATCGTTACCATCTGCCAGTACACCACCATCTGCCTCCGCAGGAAACATGCCATCCTCATCAACCGCTCGCTGCCGTATAGTCTTGGGTTTCTTTCTTTTTGGCTTCCTGACCTTCGCTTCCGAGATTTCCATGTAATCGAAGATCGGCACGTCCTCTTTCAAGCTGTCTAAACTAATTGGCTTCGCTTTGAGTTTCTCGCCCACAGCCTGTTTCGTTGCCTCACGCTCTTCTAATGATGCTCCCTGCCCATCCAGAGTGAATAGCTTTCGCTTTTTGCCATTTATTGTCTCGTCATAGTGCTTCAATATTGTGGAGCCTCCCTCTTCGGTCTCCGCATGTGGATCGTACACTGGCTTCTTTTTCTTGATAGCTAATCTATCAGTGAGCACTTCACGCTCCTTTAGATCAACATTTTCAAGCTCATCGCCTTCTTCCTCATACTGATCAATTGTAGCATCTTTGAGTGTCAAGACCTGCTCCCCACCACCATCGAAATCGTCGATCTCATGTGCAACTTTGACACCAGCGAGATCTTCGGCGGTGTATTCCACGGCGTTCTCTCTCTCGGCAAGTTCCCTTTCCAGCCTGACCAGCCTCTCTTTCTCGAGCTTCTTTCTTCTCTTCTTCTGCTGAAGCAACCAAGTCTTGGTGTCCAAGTCTTCCACGTCACCGGCCTCTCCCAAACCTTTACCCTCTAATTTTGCATACTTTTTGGCGGCATCTCGAGCCTTTTTGATGGCCTCAGCTTTCGCTTCTCGTCGCGTTTTAGCATCTGCTTCATCTTGCAACGTCTTCCAGTTGTCGTACCCTTGTGCTTGCCTTGACTCTAGTGTACTGCCTTCCTCCTCATCCTCTAGTGAGCTATCCCTCGCAGCTTTGAACTGAGGCCCGCCTCCAGGGACTGGAAGAAGAGGGAGCCCGAGGGACGCCCTGATTCTGTTTGTTTCCTCAATTGAATCCATGACTCAATGGATCGGTATTGGAAAACCCCTCAAAGGATGAATGGCAGATGCTGGAAGTATAAGTAGCTTCAACCTTGAGACACTGCTGGTCGTCGGTGGAAGCAGTCTGCCGATTTCAGCGCCTAGCGCCCGGAATTTCTTGGCACACGGTATAGTTTTATTTTCTGCACTACGTTTCTTTCTTTCCTTACATCAACAGATCTGTGTCCTCGATCCCGTTGCCCTCTGCTCTGCAATAGGTGTCTTTCGGTTGATCGTTGACAGCCCGGCGTCAAGGAGCCATCTTTTTCTCTGACGAGAAAATTTGTGATGTCAATTTTCCGGTCGACAGATCTCAGAGTGATTGGTGCCATCGAAGCCTGAGCTCGCTCTAGCTGAACTCGGTGGAGATGGCTACCGAAGACGTCATATTCCAAAGCTTCGCTGAAGTCCGTCGGACTGTGAGGTACGTATATTAAAGCTTCTTTCTATCCAATGCTGGCTCCTCAATTCAATATCCGCGATGAGCTTTGCAGTTCACTAACTTCATCTCTAGGTTCAGAGCAAAACCATGACTTGTCTACATTCTCATCCGAGGCTCATAGTGTCTTTCGTCTCCAGTGCATCACTGGTTTAATGTTTGGGTCTCTATGTTGTCCATCATCACTGGATTTTGGCTTCGGTGGTAATACTGTAAATAATATGACATACGAAACTATGTAGTTACATGAGAAAACACTCGATACACGGCATCATTAAGTCTCGGTATTCACTTTACTTTTCTACATAGCGGTTTTGTCAAGCAACGGATATTGACCATGTTCCATGCTTCAGGTTGACCACTGTTGGATTGACATAGTGGTCTATCAACAATGACATCCGTTACTCATAGAAAACCAAAATATAATACATGTCTGAGATGTGGTCCAAAGATATCTACCGAACTGTGTCTAAATGCTACCCTTGTTTTGCAGTGCCTTCCATTGCTGGTAATACTGATCAAACTCCTTTTCACAGTATCGGTTGGGGTCTAGCTCGCATCCTACAAGCCTAACTGCGAAGTCGCCCTCTTTGTACATCGCGTCCTTGCCACCCCGGCTTGCAATATCAACACCGTACGAATTGAGGAGGTTCTGGGGCACAAGTGCAAGCTTTGTGAGGATCGTGGGATGCCATTGGACGACATGTTCCTTTTCACGTACATTAGTACTTGAAGCTGTAATAAGAGGATATATTTTGTACCAGTGCATGACCCTCGGCCTTCTGAAAGTTGTAGCTCCGGTACAACGGGTCAAACCATGTATCTAGGAAAAATTTTGCCCATTCGCCCCGTCTCAGGATGAAGCTTCCTTGGCAGAGACCCTCGCCATCTTGCGTTAGTACCAGATCTATTTTGTCGCCCTTCAGATGCGAGAAAGTCTTGATGACACTATCTGGTGGCACGACGGGTTTGTCTCGAAGCATTACCGACTCCAGACGCTTAGGTTCCATAACGTGAGTGTTAAGTGACAGTAATGGGTTCATGATCAATCCGTGTGGTGAAAGAAAGTAAAAATAGGTGGATTGGGGATAAGCGGTCATTGCGTGTCGAACCCCGGGTACAATAGCCCAGCTCCTTGGAGAATTACCAATATCGTAGTCGCTAACTTGCGGGAAGAAAGTGCCATATCCTGTAGAGACCACCGTCAGTATTCAGAAAGCTATCGGTGGGTATGATGTCGACCTTGCTTCTTCGCATAATAATTCCTATTTTCCATAATCCTTTGCCTGTATTCATCACTCATGGTCGCATCGTCCATTAATGTTACAATAATTACATCCGGCGTCCCAAGAGGTACACGCTTTGTCGAAGATGAAAATAATCTAGTTGCAAAGTATACGAGCATGAGAGTAGCACATGCTATCACTCCAACAGTTTGGAATTGTTTCCGCCGTATTGGAGATGATCGAGAAGCTCTAGCATAAGGAGGAGGTTGGGAGGTCTTTCGAGGAGGTAGTGCGAAATGCATGATGTGGGAGGGCCAGAGGGTCTGCGGAGATCTGATGTAGCTCGGGGACCGGACGAGAAGCCAGCGGCCTTCAGTGCCTGCGTGAGTAAGAACCAGCCAGCAGGCGAATGGGCACTTTGCGTTCAGAAGGGCGCCAAAGACCTAACGGCCTGAGAAACGTGCTTTCCGTGTCCTGCGATAGTCTCAAGATAGGTATTAGGACATAAGGTAGGTGTCGAGTGTGGTTTGGCAGAGTGTTCGAAGTGATTTAAGGGTCTTCAACGAATTAAGTATTTAACCTTTCCGCCTTTGGCGTTCCCGAGAGCTAGACCCCTGCACGTCGAACTGATATTTAGTCAATTTCCGTGGTATAAGACCCCCGATTTCCGCGACAAAGTCGCTCTTCTCTCCATCAAGTCTTTTCGTATTGCTTATCATCTTACCGATCATGTTGGCTTCTTATCGATTGTTTACCCGGCAAGCTGCTACCAAAGCTGCCGTGCCTAGAATCTTGGTAGCAAGGTCGGCGTCGACGTGGGCAAATATTCCCCAAGGTCCTCCAGTACGTTTTTGCTTACAAACTTTTCGAATAACAGCTGACGAGACTTTAGGATGTGAGTTCAGGCAGTCACTCACTTGCTACTATTCCACTAAGTCCTGTTCATCACAGGCTATCCTCGGTAAAATTCGTTCTTATTTTGTTACCATTACCAACAGCTCCTGACCAGCTGTTGTAGGTATAACAGAGGCTTTCAAAGCAGATAGCTTCCCGGAAAAGATAAACCTTGGAGTGGGTGCATACCGTGAGTTCCAAGCAAGCTCAACATCCATGACATGTATGGCTTACGCTTCTTCCTAGGTGATGACAAGGGAAAGCCATATGTCCTGCCCTCGGTAAAATCTGCCGAGAAAAAGGTTGTGGAGTCCAATCTAGACAAGGAATATGCCGGTATCACAGGTGTACCTGCCTTCACCAAGGCCGCTGCCGTCCTCGCCTATGGCTCATCGTCAGATTCGATAAAGAACGACCGCGTTGCAATCACACAGTCCATTTCCGGCACAGGTGCACTCCGCATAGGTGGCGAGTTTCTTGCACGTTTCTATCCGTCGGGAAGGAAGATATTCATACCTACCCCCAGCTGGGCAAATCACAATGCTGTTTTCAAAGACTCGGGACTGGAGGTCGTAAAGTACAGATACTACAATAAAGACACTATTGGTCTGGACTTTGATGGGATGGTTGCGGATCTTAAGGCAGCCCCTGAAGCCAGCATCGTTCTCCTCCACGCTTGTGCTCACAACCCAACTGGCATCGATCCGTCCGAACAACAATGGAAGCAGATCAGCGAAGTCATCAAGGAGAAGAAGCACTATCCCTTCTTCGATATGGCTTATCAAGGATTTGCTAGCGGTGACACAAATAGAGACGCTTTCCCCATAAGATATTTCCAATCGCAAGGTCACACATTCTGCCTGGCGCAGAGCTTTGCCAAGAATATGGTACGGTCGTCCTCAGACATTCTGGGACATTTTGTTGACAGTAGCTAGGGACTTTACGGCGAACGGGTCGGCGCTTTCTCAATATGCTGTGATTCAGCCGAGGAGAAGAAAAGGGTGGACTCGCAGATCAAGATTTTGGTTCGGCCGCTGTACTCGAACCCTCCGGTTCACGGTGCTCGTATTGCCTCTGAAATTCTGAACAATCCAGATCTTAATCAGCAGTGGCTCGGGGAAGTCAAGGGAATGGCTGAACGCATTATCGAAATGCGGGCGCTCCTGAAGAAAAACCTTGAGGACCTTGGCAGTAAACATGATTGGAGCCACGTCACGTCACAGGTAAATTCGTCTCGGGCATGCGGTCGAGGGCTTGATGTTGACATGAAGCTTCTAGATAGGCATGTTCGCCTACACTGGACTTACGCCGGAGCAGATGGATCAATTGGCAAAGGAGGTGAGCATGGTGTGACAGTATCTTTGCATGACGCTGACCGGGGTCAGCACTCTGTGTATGCAACCAAGGACGGCAGAATCTCAGTCGCTGGTATCACAACCGGAAACGTGAAGCGTCTGGCCGAGGCCATCCACAAGGTCACCAGCTAGAGGTCTTGAGTTGAAAAGCCTCCACCCCATCGTCCTGAAGCCTCCACCGTCATCGAACTTGGATAGAACTCAATCGGTGGATGCCATTGCAGCTAATGCGAGTATTATATTGTGTGTGCGATAGGTAGGAAAAGAAATTCAATTGGGTAGGGTTACACTGTGTCCGTTTTGGTCCCCGCGGAGGAGCTATCTGAGAGTTAAGACCAATATGGCTGCTGTAACAGTACAGGATTCAACGCCTCCAACCAGGCAAGAGCCTCCATCCGTCCGTACAATGGGGGCGTTGTTGCAGTGTGTCGTCGAGAGACAACGAAGTGGATATGAATAGTCTTGACGCGTGGTGCGGCTCTGCTAAGTGCTAATTTCCTATTTACGACACACGACACATGCATGTTTTGGACTATGGATGAACCGCGAAGTGATCTGCAAGACCCTGCATCAGACTGGGCGCGAACTACTAACTACTGAGCTAGGTACTATACAGTTACTATTAAAGGGGCCGAGCTTGACCCAACGTCAGTCCGTGAACTGTGCACATGTTGTTCTTCGAATGGCCATCAGCAGTCCACCGCTCATCCTTCCTGCCACAGCATAGGTGACGGATGACATCTAGATGGCGTGGGGATGGTCCAGAGCAGAGTCTAGTAGTACGAAGTAGCACGATCAGTCCATAGGGTTTTGGCTTGAGGTAGATTAAAGGGGTATCAAGATGATGAAGCATGGGCGATTGTCAGGAATCTAGAACAGGCCCATGGAGAGATAAGGCTTACCCGAGGGTCCCTGAGGCGGGGATCCTCGTGTCTACATGCGGCTCTCCGTCATCGGTGACGTCTTATCGTGTCTCCTGCTACTCTAAATCGGCCCAGCACTTCATCTAAGTATGAATGCATTGTAGTATAAGCTAAAGATCAGAGACTCCTGAAGGCATTAGTCATCCTAATGCGGTGTTACGCAGGAGGAGATCTAGTGAGCTCGACTACTCGTGCAGCGCAAATAGCAAATAGTTCTAGGGGAGCGACGATGTCGGAAAGGAATGTCGGGGAAAGTCGAATCGACATGTTGACCTCATCGGAGAAAGCAAAGCGCAGATCTACTTTAGACGTCAGTTTGGGGGGAAGTCCCGTAGCAGACCACTTAAGCAATGAAAGAAATCCCCTGCCGAGCCAATAGAATATGATCTCAGTCGGAAAAGCAGACATGTCGGATTCAGTCTTAGTGTCTCTGACGCCTTGTGGAGGGTAAGGTAGTTCTAGAGGCCAAAGCCAACAACGGCACGTCTCCACCAGCACCAGAGACGGTGGTCGCGACCCACTCCGGGCTGGCATCACATACATACTACGAGCTGGTAGGCAGCTGTGGGAGCGGTGCTTCTGATAGCCTCCGTTCTCCATCAGGAGCATCTCTGGGTAGGCGACTGCATCTTTGAGGGGTTCTTGTATCTATTTCAACACCCCACTCCAGCGATCACGAGCTATATTACTCCTCCACCGATCCAGTCGTGCCTCACTACCTATCAACACCTTGCTTACCAACCCCAACTCAGCTGCCCTTCTACAAACCCCTCGGTGAGCTTCCTTTGCCCCTCGGCTGAACATCGATCGCTGACTGTAGCCTGCAGACTCACCTATCATTGCCCGTAACCTTGCACATCTTACAGGAGACTATCTCTTTCCTTCCAGTTGGTTAGCGGTCGCAAAGACCTCGGGAGCCCATCATAGACGAACAACTCTACGCTTTACATATGACCAGAGAGGCACTGTAAAACACATCAACCCAGCAAACCCACAACGTACAGACAAGCAGGAGGATAGGCCCATTGGCAAGATGGTTGAAAAGGCAGAGGTATAAAGTCTCTCCATCGCTCTATCCCCTGGCGTGGTTCACTGTTCGACTCTTTTGCTGACTTCTCGGTCCTAGTCGGAGAATGGCTCCACCGGCCTCCCTGACTGTGGAGACAGCATTGACCCCCTCACCTTCGAACAGATACTAGAGATGGATGACGACGAAGATGAGCGGGAGTTCTCAAAGAGCATTGTCTACGGGTTCTTTGACCAAGCGGATTCTACCTTCCAGAAGATGGATACAGCGCTGTGAGTTCACCCATGTCGTGCAAGAGCGTTTCGCTTGCGCTCCGTTTCAATCGAGCCTAACAAATACCCTATCAAAGCCAAGAAGAGGATCTCGCCAGTCTCTCTTCGCTCGGCCATTTCCTCAAAGGCAGCTCTGCTACCCTCGGCCTTACCAAAGTCAAAGATTCGTGTGAAAAGATCCAGCACTATGGCGACCTCAAGGACGAGCATGGTAACCCGAGTAACATGGACGATACAAGCTTATTGAACCTGATCAGATCCACCCTCGAGGTAGTCAAGGTAGACTACGAGGAGGCGGAGCGCCTATTGAAGCGTTTCTACCGCGATCCTGAACCTTGACGCTGGTTCTTCCTTGACTGGCTCAATTGGGAAGCAGCCTTCCCATAAACATACTGAGACGAAGCATGAAATTGGTTGGTGGATAACCTAATGACCCTGTCTATAAGAGATTCGATCCTCAACCTCAACAAAATCTTTAACATAGCAATTGGATCCTGCCCCGTTTCCATTCCAATGAGTGCTGCAGTCTCGGACTAATTCTCAAATTTGGACCATTATTACACGCTCATATGCACTCATCCTGAAGCATAGTGAATACTTTTTCCTCAACTACTTTAGGCCTATTCCTGGAGTGAGGTCGTCCTAGCCTGCCGGTAGTATAATCATAGTTCGCTTTACGTCACCTCAATGTTTTCTTCTATCCCACTCTCAATAACTGCACAAAACCCCTCACTTATTCATCTATGCGCCTGGATACAAGTCCTGCATTTGTGCGATCAAGATTCTTCGAGGAACCACGGGACTATGTCATGGAAGCCTGGACCGTGAATGCCACGAGTAATGTTTACAGTTTGTTAGACTGATTTTAACGATCTTTTCCTTTTCGCAACAGCGCTTTCACTACAAGCACTCCCTATACTCCACGCTCGCAGGAGCACAAGCCAGCGCTGAAGACAGTATGTTGACCCAGGTTTCTTGTCTGCTGTGACACTAATCCGACCTAGATTACCCGCAGACGATGGACGAAGCAGCCGGTGGAAAGGCAATTACAACGACTAGATACCCCCGATTGCTAAGCATCGTGAACGTGCTCCACGATTATGGAAAGATTGTCACCTCAAAGGCTGACCACTATCGCCATTTGCTTGGGTTGGATCCAATCGTTGATGCAATCACCATTACTTTCAACTTTGGACCTGACCAGACGAGCCATCGGACCCACAAGAGGGCCAGATCAACGAATTCGAACGGTGGATCCCCACAGGCTGATGACAGTGGCGGCTCCATGGGCGTTGGGGACCCTTACGTCTCGGCCCCAGATTTTGAATCACATCGACCAAAGAGAATAAGGCTGTTTTACGGCTATGGGAAGTTTGCCGATGGTCACAATGCCACTATTGTATCTCGACAGCCAACTCCGCGGGTAATTGAGTATCGTCAGACCACACCTGAAGACGATCGTATGACTTTGAGTAGATACACCTGTGTCCGTGCTCCATGCGATGTACAATCGCTTTCGCCAGTTCCTGAGAACCCAGCCGCCCTTACACCACCTCAGGATATCAAAACGTCACTCATCACCAGCACTTGCCTCAGTTGCGACGGTACCACGAATCTCGAAAATTCGGTCAAGCTTCCCTGCAAGCACCAACTTTGCAAGGGTTGTATCGCAAGCTTCATCACAATCCGGGCTGAAGTCAGCGCGACTGCTGTTCCCAAATGCTGCGGCATACCTATCCCTCTTATTGATGTTGCCCGCAATCTTCCCATGGACCTTTTCAGCAGGTATCTAGCTCGCGAGAAGCTATACAACAAATTGATTTCTCCATTCGAATTCAAACAAGAAGTTGAGCTACCAGCAGCGATCACTCGTTCCTTAAGTCAACCCATCGACGAAATTGCGTCACCCAGGGTATCATCAAGACCGACTACCACAATACTCTCCTCTTGCACCCACAAATGGTTGGACGAAAAGCCAACGGTCTTCGGTAAATGTTCGCATTGTGGATATAACAGAAGTGGAGGGGATATAAATCACCATTTCATTATGAAGTGCAAGACTTGCATATTCACGGCTTGTAGAAGGTGCGATAAGAACAGGAGCTGGGAATGAGCCCGCTTTACCAGTTGCAGTGAGCGGCTCCGATTGTAGGAGGTGAAGAGCAGCGCTAGCTTTCACATGGAGGTTAACCAGCATTTGCGGAAGTGCTCGTTGCTCGTCTGGTATGTTAGCAGTCAATGTGGGACTTCGTGGGTGTGTTGCACAGCATTCAGTGGGTAAGAGTATGGACTTCTGTGCTCTTCGAACACTCGCTGGCGCAAGAAAGGTAGCTGGTCATTGAATCTGACAACCAAACTAAGACTGGTTTTCGGCTGTTTCTTCTGCTCAAACGTCGTGGATTGCGTAAGACTTATTGTCGCTTCAGAGCACGAGGTAGGCTATTCAAGTTTTAAAGTTCTCATAGCAGATCTCACCATTCGTTTTTTCACTTCACCAGAAACCAAACACCTCTCCTCTGACGACCGATACTACGAACAATACCTATCCAACGTGCCATCATACCAGATGCAGGCGCGCCACATCATTTGTTGACTGCATTCGAATACTTACTCTTAATCCGCACCAACATTCCGACTCGTAATTGTGACCTTCTCTAATTTGAGCCCTCCACAACGACCAAGGATTCTCACTTTCAGATCCCGTTTGGCAATGTCATTACAAGCAATTCGTCAGAACTAGAACGTAAGAGCGGATGGTATTCACCACGATCATGGAACTCGATCTATTCTACGTGTGACTAAGTCATGTCAGATTCAGTATTGATTCGACTGCGTCCAACAAACGGGACAAGTATGGATAACCAATCGGCACGACTGATCATTGCTATCCAGCTCCGGGATTTGGATCAGCTAGAAGAGGTTGGAGGCCTGGATAAGGCCGTGATCGCGATCCAACGAGAACAGCTCAAAACAGATGCCACAACCGACCATCTGGCACTTGAGGCAAGCCGGAGGCTGGCTTCTAGCATGGCGAAGGCCATCAAAGAGGATTCAGCGTTATTATGTCAGACCACGATGTCACCTCAGATTGACGACGCGACTTTCCAGAGGCTTGCAGCTCTGAACCAATTACCTGCACCTTCCGCAGACCTCACTCATTCCATTCCCAATCTCTCGCCGACAACCCCACCACATCTCATCCGTGCGTCCCAGGCCGTTCTATCCAGAGTAAGTTCTCAGCAAGACGCAGTAGCACCGGTACTACCTCGAAAACGATCTCACTCGACGGACATCAGTGTTGAATGCCTCCCTCGAAAGAAGCTACAGCGGCATACCCACAAGGCTGCCAACAATTGGGACATCTGCCCAGGCACGGAGGCAACCAGCCCTCCAAATGACGTTCTGACTCCTACGGGTTGCAAGCCCTCATCAGCAGCTGAGGACCCACTTCCACAAAAGGCAGAGTGCGCAAGCTGCACATGTGAGGAAATTGACCAGCTGATCAAAGCCTCGAAACCCCCGATGGCTTCCCTCCTTGCTGTTGCAAGATACCGTTCGCATTCAACGTCGTTGCCGACAACGTCTCTAGTACTGTGTTCCACCGATACCAGGCGCGACAGGAGGAAATTCGAAACGCTACGACGTTGTACTGCAGCGTTCTTACATGCGGTGTCAGAATTAATGCGGACAAGATCAAAGGGCTCCGGGCAACCTGCATTGCCTGCACGAGAGACACGTGTACCCAATGCAGAGGCGAAATGCCGCTGAAGCTTGAAGAAAAACACTTCTGCAAGAAGGATCCGGCAAGAGAAGCAGTCATCGCACTAGCGAAGCAGGAAGGATGGCAAGCGTGCTTCAAGTGCGGTACCATGGTATCTCTCAATTTCGGATGCCATCACATGATGTATGTTTCATACAGCATGATCGCTGAAACCTGGCTGACGAGAAGATAGCTGCCGCTGCAAAGCAGAGTTTTGCTACAAGTGCGGTACACCCTGGAAAAAGTGCAATTGCGGGGACTACGACGAGCCTCGTATCCTCGACCGAGCCAATCGAGGTGTGGGGATCCGCGCAGCTCGCCGAGCTGCTCGAGGCCTGCGACCGGACCTCCGGCCTCGCGAGCAGCAGCTCGCAGACCTGCAGCACAGATTGCAGGTCGACTGCGACCACAATAGCTTCACTTATAGAGCACGCACGAAAGAAAACCCCGGCCGGTGCGATATTTGTGAATACGAGGGGTGGAAATTCATACTCCCATGCGAAAACTGTCCTTTCACGTCTTGTCGGGATTGTCACAATTATCATGGGTGGACTGGAGGTGAGTACTGGGGCTATGACCACGACTTCGGGGACCTCTGGCGCCAATCTGACGTGGACTCGGACGAGGCATCGAGCGAGGAATAGAGTACCTATGCTCCAACGGGCGAACGGCTTGAAATAGTGGATATTCAAAATCAAAAGGCCCACCCCCTTGCGCAACTACCAAACATCAATACGAAACGTTACAAGAATGGGCCCCCTCAAAGGCCATATCTTGAAAAATCTGAAAGATTCTCCAATTTATGAGAATCCAAGTTCACTGCCCAACAGCGGCTGAAGCCGATCAAGGAGAATTTTGCGAGACATTGTAAGGATGCAACACAACACCTAAGCGACTTGAATCGCACGCAATATTCCGTCAACTTCGATACAGCAATTGAACCACGCTTTACCGGTGTATATCCGCTATCAAAGAGGGACTGAAAATATCGAGAAGATTCATACAAGGGATTGTATGAATGCAAAACCACACCTAGGCGACTTCAATGTCTAGCATACCTCCTTTACCCTATCCAATCGCACCTCTACATCCATCTTCAATGCAGCAATGAAAATACGCTTCATCCACTAAGCTTCCTCTCCGAAATTAAGTACGATATACCCACCTCTAACACACTCGCATCCCCATCCCCATCCCTAACCCCATCCATCCATCCATGCTGCCGAAAATCACCATACCATAAAAACAAGAATAACACTCCCTCCCTACTCAAAGTATCCCAATCCCAATCCCAATCCCCGTCCCCATCCCACGCTCACGCTCACAAACACCAACACCAACCCTCTCAACCACCCCCCCTCCCCAATCCCCTCTCCCACACCCAAACCGCAACATTCCAAAAACCCCAATCAATACCAGAGTACCTACCGAAAAAAAAAAATATCCATCTCCTCTCCCCTCTTCAACTTACTCCTCTCCCACTCTTCCATCCATCCACCCTCATCAAGACACTACCTACAACATATACCTTCCAGATATAGAAAGTAAAAGAAGAAGAAGAGTGTGTCCTTCCACTTTACTCTACTTAAACCATCACGTTGTCCAATTCCGAATCCGATCCTCGCCCTTAATCTTATTTTCCAGCTCCCTGATACCTATCATAGCTATTTGAGTAGGATTGTATATATGCTATTTTCCTATATCTTTATTCCCTTGCCATCTTCTCCTACGGCACCATCCCCCCTTGTCACCCACCAAATCCCTCCCATCCTCCCCCCTCACCCCTCATCCCCCCCAAACACCCCTCATCACAAAAGAAATTCGTCAAAAAAAAAACCCCCTAACCAACCACAACTACACCCACCCCCCAAACCTCCCTCATCCCCCTCCCTCATCCCCATCTCCTCCCCTCACCCCCATCCTCCACCATAATCCCCCTCCCCACCACAACAAAACCCCCCCCCTTCCCCTCACAAAATGCATACAACCCCCCACTAAACCAAACCAACGCTAAACCAAACACCAATCCAGAACAAGAACGAGGATGAATCCTACCCTTAATATTATAGCAGAAGGGGAATATACTGATGGTACTGGTACTACAACATAGGATATGCTAAATGTATTTGCTTGTACCAGGGGAAGGGAGGGCAAGATGGATAGGGGTTAGGCGGAGGGGGATAGGAGATTGTACATATCGTCAAGGCGAAACGGGAAGAGGAAATGGGAGGGGGGTATGTTGCACAGGTGCCACTAGGGGGTGGGGGTCTCCATGGCAAACGAGGATGAGACTGGTTTGTGGCGGCCTGGATGGCTGAGTGGTTGATGGGCGTCCATTGCATTTTATACAAAGTCATCGGTCGAGACTCTTGAGGCTTCTTGAATATCATTACTAAACCATGCAACGATCCTTTCGATTCACTTTTCAAACGTTGTTGAGTAGACGAATTCTGGTTTCAACACCACACTCAACAATTCATTTCCATACTGAACGAAGGAATATCATTTTTGTTCCCCATTCACACACACAGCGGCTATTCCACCGCCCTACTCCCGCCAGCTCCTCTCCCTCCCTGTGCTATGTCATCAGGAATCGCATAAACTCCATTGACCGCAACAAAGAACGTCTTCCGATGCCCTATCAACGCAAGCCCACCCAAATGCGTCTTGCTTATTCCCGGACATTCGCGGATGATTTCTCGAGCCTTGACGATCACGTCGACCAGCTGGAAAGTATCGGTCTTGCTACTGTCGCCAGAGGTTAGGAGGACCACACATCCGCCCATGCCCCTACCGAGACAATTTTCCACGTCAGTCTTTCATCCTGCTGGCCGACGTCGTGATATATCTGGTATGACAATCTTGGGAACATACCAATGCACAGGCACCCCGTACTCAAACATACGGGGTGTGTGGCTGAATTTCGTCATGCCCATGGCACCAGCAGGATCTCGCAGGATCATCTCGAGGGCGACGTCACAATCTTCGACGATGACGGAGTTGGCTTGAGGCGTACCGGGTGCGAAGCACTCGACGGAGCGACCGGCATTGAACGGGTTTGTGAGCGTCGGAATGAGGAAGGATTCGTTGATGGTGATGGCGGTGGCGATGGTGGTGTTCTGAAGCTGTAGTGACGGCAGCGAGCTGAAAGGCAGCGCATATACTATATTACAGAGCAGGGAAAGAAAAGGCAGAAGAAGGATGGGATGAGATGAACGCATTGCTACCATCATAGCATGCGCCGCTGCCTAGAGCCAGATTGGTGCATCCCCCTGGAGAAATTGGGTGCGAGATTTTGAAACTGATTAACGCAGGTAAATGGTCAACCTTGACAGAGAGTTCTATATCGCAAAGAACGCCATCATCATCTGACAGCGGTTATGCGGGTCGGAAGGAAGTGTAAGCTGTTTTTGATGAAGCGCCCGAAAGTTCTTCGGACATGCTTATCGGCTAAAGCAACGATCAGAGAAGGAGATCGAGTCCGGAATTAACCGACCTGTGTGGCCAATGACCGTTGTAGGAACTCTACCAATCGTCGTGCTGGATGGATAGCTCTTTCGATTGACTTGCACTATGAGGCCAGGCTATATTTCCAACCTGCTCACTTGATGGCAGAAGAGCCAATCTCATTGCATTATATTGGTTTGAACCTCACACAGGAGCTACCATAAGGCGGTATAGGTGACCACAATGAGACGCTCATGGGATAATGATATTGAAAATAATCTAGCCAAGTCCTGTGATCCGATTTCACTGCCTTGATTCAACATGATCGTTGTTAATTCGGTATCGATAATCTGGGAAGATGCTCAATTTCGCCTAAAACTATACACATCTTGCCTGATCGCCGGGGATTGGCCCCTGCTCAAGATCTATCAAGAGCAATCCTGGCCTCCATGGCTTGTGCGACGTCGGCACAGCTGCTTAGGGCATAGCGCTGCTTTGACCGACTTTCGTAAGGGGCCACAGAGAAGCCCGCAGCCATGGCAGTAGAATCGTGCAGTTTTTGATTCAGTCAGGGATCTCAATGTAGTCAATCTGTTTTGCAAAGGACGGGTCGGCCGCCGGCGTTGTGGAACACGATTCCGGGGAGAGCAAAAAGGCAGAGCCAAATCTAGCGTTCACCCTTCCATATTCGAGACGATATAAATTCTTTCGCCGTCGCCTCTTTGAAGAAGGTCGGAGGTCGGAAGATAGCTTATTCTGGGAAGCTTGCAAACCTTTGCGTCCTTTCGGGAGGGTTCCCACGAGGTCTTCTTCGTTCAATTCCGCAAAGCCCTCGAGATCAAGTTCCCGCTCTACCCTTCGCTCGGGGGTCAGTAAGTCCAGTACCTCGACAACATTCTTTGCCTTCTCCATATTGCTGTCCAAGTAGATCGCGCCTAGGATTGCCTCAACTGTGTCTGCGACGGCTTTACCACCGAGAGGGCCAGAGATGAACTTTTCAAGCCCCAAGGCACGAGCCTGACGATCGAGGTTTGCATTGGCGCCTATCTTGGAGATGATCCTACTGGACCAGTGTTCTGAGCCGGGCATGAGCAATGAGGAATCTAGATGGCGCTCCATGAGACTCACCTCTGCTGGTATTGCCTTTGTACCAATCCTCTGCCAGTGCAAGCTGAAGTACTGAATCTCCAATGACCGCTAGCCTTTTATTGCCCTCTAGTGGGACTGGAAGTCCTAGGGTGATGACTGGTCTCGTGTTCAGTGCTTCCCAAAGCAGCGCCGAGTCTTTGAACTTGTACTGTATGAGGGACTCAACTGCCTCAATGGTAGCTGCTTCTTGAGAAGATTGCATTTCCTCGCACTGATGCAACAACCTTACCTGAAGTAGCTCGTGGTGAACTCAGGAGACTGCTGAAACTCGTCTTAAGGCCACTCGAAGACTTTGAGCGTATTCCTGTTCAAAGATGTGTTGGAAATGCGCTTTACCCCCACATACAGCGTTCGATGAGGCTGGTAAGATGACGTGGCACTGGAGAATTTCGTAGAGATTGTTGACCGTCAAAGCTGGCTGAGATACTGACGATGGTCCTATCTCACTTGGCGGAAGTGTAGATGGTGCCAATTGGCAACAACACAACTGCAGTGTGGATCACAAAGCCGCTTTCCGTTCCACGCAGCTCTGACCTTTACTTTCACCACTCGCCGAGCACCGATCTAGATTGCTCTTTCCATAAAACAGTATCTCGGTTTACAGCGCAAGAGTGTACGAGACACAATCACTGGTGATGTCCACTTATCAGTGCGAGACTTAATTGGTATGTCGGTACTCTGCTCCATTGTTCGGACGAGTTCACGAACAACGACCGAAATCGGTCGATATTCCCTAATGGTCTAGCAGTATCAAGGGTCAGGTGCAAAATTTGATATAGTACATGAATTTCCGAACAATCATTGTGTACAACGCAGCAGAGCGGAGTGGCATGTTGAGAGTGCCAACTTATCGATACCAATTGATTGATCTAGCGTATGCAAGACTCTTTGAGCTGGTTTGAGACTGCACGGGAGATTGCACGGCATGTGCCAAGCTTTTCGAAAAGTTCTGCATACGCTAAAGACGACTAGACCCGCTCCAAATAAGGTATCATCCAACCAGGACTAATCGGGGCCCCCTGAGTCGCACGCTCCTAGGGGTAATCAGCTACTAGTCGTCACCAGCTACATGTCGCATGGGCAAAATGAGGTCCCCAACAGCTATAGAACGACCTCTCACCCACCAGGATTCACGAAAGTTAATTATGATGAATCGCAGATACCTTCTTCATATCCTTCAGAAGGGCTATGGCCAAAAATAATAAGGAATATATGCAGAACGACATATGGCTGGTGACGACTAGTAGCTGATTACCCCTAGGAGCGTGCGACTCAGGGGGCCCCGATTAATAAGAATGTCTGTGAAGCACAGAATCTCTGTTGAATCCAGAGAAGCTCTGATATCTCAACTCCCTATTATACAGTGTGGATATCATAAAACCTTTCATAGCTCCCGCACGCATCGAATGTCAAGAAAAGTCTTGACCACCAATGCAGCCATGTAGAACATTTATTAGTCTTCCATTGCGTCTTCATCGCTCTCAGCCTCACTTTCTTCAGCGTCTTCTCCATCACCATAATCGGCATCGGCGACAGCCTCATCTTCCATGACTTCATCACCCTCTGCGTCCCTTTCTCCGTCTGGCATCTCGATTGCATTCGCCAAAGTCGCGTCGTCAACGTCGCCCTCTTTCTCGGCGTCCTCATCATGATCGAAATTGTCGTTCTTGGGTGTTTTGGCTCCACTATCGATAACACCACCAAGCCTTGTTCTTCGTGTTGAGGCAGGTGTACTCCCTTTATGTCCCGAGCCCAAGCCGTTAGGTTTACCTTTGCCGATACCCAAGCCGGTGCCACTTCGTCGCATGGAAGGTTTTGCACTCGGTGTGCCTGTACCGTTCGCAGCAGACTTGCGAGGTCCTCCTCTCCAGCCACCCCGCCGGCGAGCGTTTGTACTGGGAATAGGAGGGTAGACTTCATAGCGGATGGGCGGGACAGATAGAGTGGGATGCGGACTTGATGTGCTTGTGATGCCGCTGGGTCTTGGAGAAGAAGCTGGGAATACCTTTGCAGGTGTTGCAAAGGAAACTGGCGGTACGGTGGTACTGCCAAGAAGCTGTGAAAAAGCCGGATCGATGTCATCGACCTCTTGTGATTGAGATCCTTTCGAGTGATCGCTAGTATTACCATTGGCCAAGGGTTGGCTACCCTCGCCCTCAGCTATCAAGCTCTCATTGGTCTCGAGACCATTCTTGGCCACGGCGATAGCGTTGGCCTTGATCGTCTGCTGAACACCCTCTTCTAACACTTGTTGGTCGTCCTCTTCATCCTCCCGGGGTGCGACAGTAGGCAGTGGAGGGGCAGCCTCATAGTGAGCAAGGTTACTCCGACTCATGATATAAGGTGTCCACACCAGGGCTTTCGGGTTGATAGTAATGTATCGCTTTGCCTCCCAATCGTCTATGCATTGCTGAAAGTAGTCGTAATCAAGCCGAAGTGCGTAAGTCTTGGTGACTGGGTCGCGAACAAGGGCTCGTAGTCCCTCCAGGGCAGCCACAATGTCGTCCGCAGTCATACCCGTCCGATCTGACAGCTCTAAGATACTCAACGGCTGCTTCTGATTTAGCAGCTCGTACGAAAGGACCAGACGCCAGTAGTTTCGGTATGACACGAGACCCATATCTGAGAGCGGCTTCTCCGGAGATCCGGTCTTACATTCCACGCGGGTGAGAAGGTAGGAGAAACTGATGAGAAGGTTTCCGTAGCCTTTCCGTTGATGGGTGGGAAGGGTAAGGATACAGGATACGTTGTTCTGGCTGCTAGGACGTTTCTCTTTCGAGAAGTAGCCGACGAAATGACAGCCAAACTCATCGTATTCGGTCATGACATAGAAAAGGAATGGCTCAACGTCGTAGTAAAGGGTCTTGGAGCCGAGGAAGAGTTTGGCGAGGAGACACAGATTTTGGCAGTAGACTGGATTCTTGCGACCATCAACCTCGAAGACGGAGATCGATCCATCTCGATAAATTTCATCTCCAGGAGGATGTTTAGCAGGGCATTTGAGCTTATGCCGCCAGGCCACGAAGTCGGAGTTCATGTATTTAAGACAAAATTCGCAGATGTACAGCACCTTGTTCCGGCTGTACTCCTCCGGGTACGGCGCGGCATACCAGGTTTCTATCTCGAAGCCACCAAAGTTGACACATTTGATCTTGCTGGGAGGTCCCGCAAGCTTCTGCGTTCTGGCTTTCGTTTCGCCTTCAGCCTCAGAGTTTGCAACTTTCAACCTCCACTCCTCTTCGGCCTTTGTCCGGGCGTCGGTAAAGCGCGCCCGATCCGCTTGCAGAGGCAACGTTTTAGATGTGTCTGCTTCCGCCTCGGACAATACCCCGCCATACGGCTTGGATTTCAATTCATCGTTTTCGCGCTCATGGAAGGCATAGAATGGTGTTGCATAATGTGATAATGATGGCATTGGCCGTTCACGCTCTCCTTGAATATCAACGGTGGTTTCCCGGGGTCGTGGCCGCTTCTTCTTTGGTTTGGACTTCGACAAGCTTGCCAACTTGCCTTTGTCGACGGGAAAGGAAACAATGATACTCCCCTTTCTCCTCTCAACAACTGACACAGACCGCCGACTCACTTCATCGGACGCTCGTTTTTTCGAAGACCTGGACGGTCTTGACTTCCGAGTTGAGGCGCTCATATTTTCCTCATCCTCTTCAGGAACGTCCTTAGGATGCTCCTCGCCACTACCTTTGATAATGCCCACAGCCTCAAGTTCACTAGCTAATACACTCTGGTGCCTTGGCCTCTTCTTTGGTTCTTCCTGTGTTTCCGATGATGCTTTACGTTTTCGCAAAGACCGAGAACCATCCAAAGGATCGTCATCGAGGATGAGGTGATTGAACACAGAATGAGAACCTGGTCTCGAGCCTCCACGAGGTGCTGGTAGCAAATCTCTTGTGAACTTGGTGGCCGAAGATCTTCGACGTACTGGTGCTTCTACCGGACTCGATGGCTCAAGTTCATTATCCACGCATGCTGGGCATCTCCACTCCGTTGCTTCTAAAAATGGTCAATGATGTTGATGGACATTGCACGGGGAAGAGCTAAGGTGTTGCACATACTATCATTGGTCCTGAGTGAGTTGGCGTCTCGGGCACATTGCCGATGCGCTGCAAGCTGCGTTAGTCCGAAGTTCTAGGAGCATCGGGAGATCAACAAAAAGCTTGTCCGTCTTCTCCATCTTCATCTTCATCTTTTATCATTCTTCACTTACAATTGTCTCCACACACTGCACATGCCATATACTCCTCAAAGTCTTCACTTGGATCATTTTCTTCATCTTGATCACAAAAGCTGGATTTCGTTAGTCCTAGATTTTTCACATTTCTTTTTCAAGGGCGACTCACACGCAGTTATTTCTTCTCTCGAGTTGGACTGAGGCTACGTCTGCGCCTTCGCTTTCACCATCCCATGGCTCTGCCGCTGCTGACTCTGCGTCGCTCGAATCCTTGTCAGAACCATCTTCGTCTGCATCACTGCTCTCCTCCGCATCTGACGCTTCTTCGTCCGCTTCCGCGTCGCTTTCTGCATTCGCTGGACGCCTCCTTGTTCTGGTCGTAGCCACAATAGCGCCATCAGTTTCTGCGTCGTCGCCATCGTCGTCACCGTCTTCTTCGTCGTTGCTGTCAGCCTCAACGTTGGCATCTGATCCTTCGCCATCTTCCTCCTGCTCTTCTTCCACCTGAATTTGTGCAGCCACCTCAAGGTCATCATCCCCCTCAGCATCTATGTCGCTATGTATCATGCTATATGCTGTACTGTGTGCTCGGGTTCCTAACGATATCGGCGCCGCAGCCATGGTCATAGTCGTTGTTGCCGCCAGCTTGGCCGTAGTTTGACTGTGCTAAGACAGTCCCATGACGTCTTATTGGCACATAGATAGCCTTGTAGCGAGAGTGGAGGATCGTAGAATGGGGCGAGGCTCGCCTGCACTGGGGGTGGCTGGGCGAATGACCCTTCGTCACCAGGACTTACTAGCACTCTCTGGACGCTGCAAGCTGTTTTCGAACCTTTATGTCTTGCTAGCCACCTCTGGGAGAAACTGGGGAACGAGTTGAGAATGCCCGAAACGATGCCAGAAGTCGTTGACCAAAAAACCCGAGCCAAGACCGTAGTTCAAAGGTGTGAGCGTCGCGCAGGTACCGGGTCCTAGGTCAGGTCTTGGGGGTAGATTCGCGAATCAAGTCGTTCAAGTAGCTGTTGCGACGCGTGAAAAGGCCTTTGACCAGGTGTATGGATGTTCGGGGACCTAAGCCAGCTCCTGCACCGACAACCCTGAGGTTCCTGAGGTCGCAGGCCAAGCTCGGACCACTAAGACCGATCTGGCCGATCGCTACTTCACCTCACCAGAAAGCAACCCTACGACTTTGTTCCTTTAAATGGCAGTGTGATGAGCTGATTTTTGTGAACTGACCGGTGTGTGGCTTGTACGAAGCTCTAGAGCGTTCCGACTCCTGGGAACACTCTTTGAATACCGACCACCATCATGGGCGTCCCTTTCGAGGCTCTCCTTCCGTATGCCATCATACTTGGAGTGCGCCCACTCGATCCTCCCCTAATAAGATGCAGACTGACGCTATGGCACAGATGTTCGGCGTGACTGGAGCGGGCCTTTCGAAGATAAGACACATGCAAAATGGAGGGAAGAGGGCGAGGCACTCGATAGACCAATGGGACAGACAAAGTATAGACACCATAACCAGCAAAGTATCAGTGACTGACATGGCGGGTAGTGATGGATCGGGATAGGAGATTGACAGGATACCTGCGGGGGCAGACTGATAAGGTGGAGGCACCACCGGGCTTCGAGTTGAACAACCCTTGGAGGGTAGGATGCACTTTCCTCCAGTGAACGTGCATGTTGACTGACTGGACACAGACAGAGAGGCGCATATACTAGCCATTGTTCGAAGATCAACTCATTCTCTCAACTCAGTGACCATCCCCCTAATACCAGCCTTCTCCTGATCACTAAACCTAATACCGAACCACTCCCCCAAAACCTCCACCCTCTGCTCCTCATTCACACAAATCCTCAAAACCTCGGTCTCCCCCCTAACCCTCCGCTTCAGCTCCCCACCCACCAACACCAGCGTCCCCACCACCTCCCCCTCCTCCATCACCATCCTCACAACCACAACCCGATACGTGAAATAAGTCTTCCGACTCCGACTCGTCCAGAAACTCATCATCTCGTAATCCTCCGGCAAGAACTCCACCTCGGAGAAAGAATACATGGCCAACCATTCCGAGTGGGGATCGCTGCGATGCTCATACACCCACAGTTCCTGGCCCCGGTCGCTGTTCTGGGGTATGTTACGCTTCACCAACCGTGTCGCAGCAGCTCCAATACCCGGCCCCAAGGACCCCTCCGCATCGAGCAAAAGAGGTCTGATGGGCCCATACCGGCCAAAGCCCACATCGAGCATGCACCTCTTGCCATCACTAAGTGTGACAATATTGACCATATGCGACCTATAATCCATACAAACCATCAGCCATCTTCCCCTCCCCTCCCCTCCCCTTCCCCTTCACACAACCAGCGAACAATGCACCAACCACGAATGATACTCCTCCCCCTCTTTCCCCGAAGCACCCAGCTGATTCACCCGCGCACCGGCACTGTATACCGTAAACCCCAACGTGCGCAGCACAGTGCCAAAGAAGCAATTGTTCTCCATGCAATACCCGCCGCGTCCATGCTCCACTATCTTTTCAAATAGCGCTGCGGGGTCTAGAGATATGCTGTGGTGGGGGGAGTAGTGCAGGGAGAGGTTCTCAAACGGGACGGTGGTGATTTGGTGTTTTTGTAGTTGGGTGAGGAAGTTTAGAGCGGTTTGGGGGTCGTGGTGGATGAGGGTAGAGGGGAGAGCGGCGGTTGTGGGGGGGAGGGAGATGTGGGTGTAGTAGGATGTTATCTGGGCGGGGGTGTAGGTTGGGCGGTGGGAGGGGGGGGGCATGGTTGATGGTATCGGTGGGGGGTTTTGGGGAGGGAGAGGGAGGATTGGGTGGTTTTTGTTGCATTGTATACTGAGAGGACTATAGTCCGGACTAGGATGGGGGAGTAGGGAAGAGTAGATACTTGGACTGTTGAAGACTAGTTACGTGATCCTGCGGAGGAGATTATTTGTTGGTGATGGACTCCGTTAGGATGGGAGTTGGATCGGGATGGACTGCCATCCAAGATAAATCTCTGCGACGTAGGAAATGTCGAGGTGGAAGACTCATGGTGAAGCCGGCGAAAGCGTAGGAATAGATCTACCAGAACGCCCATACATGAAAACCTCACCGTCTTAAGTAGGGTGAATCAATTGTTTTTGGAACAATCGAACGCGGTTTACATCTCGACCATATTTACAAGGTTGCTGGGCTACTCCTCATCCTCATCCTCGTCCTCGCCCTCATCATCTTCATCCTCATCTTCCTCGCCCATGTCCTTACGAATGATCCTTTCCCTCTTCTCCCTCTCCTCAGTCTCCATTGCACTTAATTGCAGATCCCGGAGAGCCTTGATCCTGTCAGCCGGGCTAGGGAGCCTGTTGATCTGGTCGGCAATTTGACCTCTGCCGATCAAGCTGAGGACGATACTCGCGCCCACCACGAAAGTCAAGACGAATCTGTATGTCGAGTACCAATGAGGGGCCCATCCTTTGACCACGGCGTTCGCGTCTGCGAAGTACAGGAAGGTGAAGGCGCAGAATTGGGAGATGAGAGCGTATTCTATGGGTAACAGGATGGTTGGCCATGCGACTGCTGGAGCGACGACTCCATAGGCGTATCGTGGGTAACCGTGGACGCCGCCGTATTTGGCCCACTCGAGGCCCCAATGGATAGCACCTAAGAATGACAAGATCTGTACTAATGAGCACGGCAAAGATGATTAGAGTCTGGGAAATATAGCTACTCACCACGGCGCCGTAGCCCACCTGCAATGGCTCGATGATATGAAGGAGAAGCTCGGCTGTATGCGATGAGACTAAGAAGCCGGACCCGGTCTCATTCGCGTGGTTAATGTCGAAGGCTAAATAGAATGTCGATATGGAGGTTGCAAGATAGGGCAAGACTCCTGCCATGCCAATCACAAGGGCTTCTCGGGGGACCTCATTGAGAGCGAAAGTCTCCTTGATAGTTTTCTGTCATCCCAGTCATCAGCATAAATCCCATCGACTTCTATAGCCCCTGGAGAAGCCCACAAGATCCGACTTGACTCCAGCTAACATGTCCTCATCCTTTTCTGGCTCTTCCACACCCTTTTCGTGAAATATGGCGTGAACGCTCGAGTCCATTGAAACTTCTTCCGGGTGCGGCTCTAACTTCTGATTCTGTACGGCTTCCTCATGCTTCTTGTCGATCTTATCGAAAGGGTCTCGTGGGGCAGGTTGTATAGCATATCGTTGAAGGGACGTGCTGAATGGCTTGTGGAGAGTCAATGCTAATGGCGAGGAACTTTGGACGTTGAGGCCACGGGATGCTTGTTGGATCGAACGGTATGTGCGTGCCAGGCTCGACTGGTTCCGCGCAGTGGAAGAGGGCACATGGCGGAGGGACGACCGGGCGAGGGAGGCAGCGTGCCCTGACCGAATCATGATGCCAATCCTTCCAGATAAGCTTCAGAGTCAATATATGCAGCTCGATAGAGCCTGTACGGCCTCTTTATAATTCGCGCACGGAGTGGAGTTTGTGATTGGCAATAAGTGTCAGTTCATGACCATTAAAGCTCCTTTTTGCCAAGACGCCAAGACTTCACGTGAAGCAAGCATACCTACCAACGTCAAATGACTGGGTTTCCAACGGGTCTGTACATATCTCTCGACCACCTCCTACTTGACTATTAATCCTGAACGAAAAGGACAAGCTGTCAAGAAGGCTGCGGACAATACTAATGCCTTGTTACGATTCAAAGTAAGACATTTGGATCTTGGGCTTCGGATTGCACTCGGGTATTCTAAGTAGGTTGCGTTGACCAACTTTTGGCGACGTGATTTCCATCTGCTGTCCCGAGTAGGAGATCAGCGCCTTGAAGCACCTTCCGAAACTCGGCGCATAACACGCGTGGTACCAGGCTTGTCTTACAAAGTGCGCTACAAACATCGTGACGCTGAATTACCTTCCTTCATTGCTTCTACGATGCATACTCAAGGAAGTGCTTCAATGCCTTGTTGTTGACTGCCATCTTCTGTCGCCCAACGGCTACCTATGGACTAACCTACCGATCACACTGTGTTTCCCAGCCCGGGTTACGGCTTTCCCTTGCCATCATGCTCGAAGGTCTTGTTGCGAACCTGCTCAATAGGTTCTTGGGCATGTACGTCAAGAACTTCGATGCCAAACAGCTAAATGTCGGAATATGGAATGGAGATGTCAAGCTCAAGAATCTACAACTTCGCCGAGAGGCTTTGGACCAGCTCCATCTCCCAGTCAATGTCGTGGAAGGCCACCTCGGTCAGCTGACAATGTCTATCCCATGGACGAATCTTCGAGGCAAGCCTGTCAGGGTCAATATCGAGGATGTTTTCCTACTCGCTGCTCCCAAAGAAGACGCGGACTATAACGAAGAAGAGGAGGTGAAGAGGGTCAATGATGTCAAGCTCGAGAAATTGGAGAATGCGGAACTCCTAAAGCAACGGAACTCTGAGGGTATGAGCTCAGAAGAGCAACAGAAAAGTCAGAGCTTCACAGAAAGTGTGACTACAGCCATTGTCGACAATCTGCAGGTTAGCATCAAGAATATTCACATCCGATATGAGGACTCGATCGCTTCCCCGGGCCATCCATTCGCGCTGGGCTTGACCCTTCAGGAGTTCAGTGCAGTCAGTACTGACGGCAACTGGAGACCAAGCTACATACAGTCGAGTTCAAGTACAACGAACAAGCTTGCTGTTCTCAATGCTTTGGCTTTTTATTGGAACACGGAGACGAAGTTGTTTGGCACAGGCAAAGGGCAGCAAGTAGGCGCTGAAGCACAAGGAGACGATCACGATGGTATGATCGAAAAATTCCGAAAAGCCATGACATCCGATCAAAACACCCAGTACATGCTGAAGCCTGTCAGTGGTCGAGCAGCAGTCGAACTAGACAAGACTGGCAAGCTTGACAAGCCAAAGATCAAGGCTCGACTGCTTTTCAATGAGCTTGGATTCGTATTGGACGATGATCAATACCGAGACGCACTGATGATGGTAGATCTCTTTCATTATTTTATCCGTCACCAAGAGTATAAGAAGCTACAGCCGAAGAGCACACCAAAAGAGGATCCCAAGGCATGGCTTAGGTTCGCATTCCTGGCTGTGTATAACAAGATCCAAGCAAGGAATCGGCAATTGTCGTGGGGTTATATCAAAGAAAGGCGAGACGACCGTGTGCGCTACATTGATCTATTCAAGAAGAAAACGAAGGAAGACAAGATGACCCCAGAGGAAATCGGAGAGTTTGACAACCTGCAGAAGAAGCTAAGCTACGAGGATCTTCGCTTTTGGCGGTCTCTTGCCCGGAATCAACTTCGAAAGGAGAATGCAGGCGTGAAGAAAGTTGCTCCTAAGCAGACTTGGACTCAATGGGCTTGGGGCAAGAAGCCGGAAGAGGAACACAAGGAAGACGATACTGCGATGAGCGACGAACAGCGCAAGGAGCTCTACAATGCAATCGACTGGGACGAGAAGAAAGCTATTGCTGACAGCGTTGACTTACCTAGGGAAAGTGTTAAGCTGCAAATCGAGTCGTCTCTACAGTCAGGAAGTTTTACACTGAAACGCGATCCACATGGCAAAGCCACCGAAATTCTGAGCGTAATGTTCGACAACTTTCAAGCCAAAGCTCTACAGCGACCGGACTCTTTCTTGGCTGATCTCAGCCTGGGTGGTATGCAAATTAATGACGGGACTACAGAAGGGAGTCTGTTCCCACAGATAGTCAACTTCAAGGACCCTACAGCAGGGAGTGTAAAAGCATCCATCGAAGACGTGGCGGCAGAGGACGCTAACCCAGCTTCTCAGAAGGAAAAGGCCAAGGCTACCGAGGATGCCTTGTTCCATCTGGTTTTCGAGCAGAACCCTCTAGATGAAAGTGCAGACTCCAAGCTAAACATGAAAATCAAAAGCCTTGAGATCATCTACAATGCACGTTTCATTGTAGAGGTCGCAAACTTCTTCAAACCGCCGGAAAGACATATGGAATCAATTGGAGCTCTCTTGGAAACGGCTGGGGCAACAGTAGAGGGTATCAGACAGCAAACGAGAGCTGGACTGGAGTTCGCACTTGAGGAACACAAGACTCTGAACGCAAACCTCGATATCCAGGCTCCTCTGATTATAATTCCCGAGAGTATTACCAAGGAGAGTGCTTTGTGCTTAATCCTTGATGCAGGCCATGTTAGTCTCAAAAGCGAGCTCGTTGACAAAGTCACCATGCGAGATATCCAGTCTAAACAAAAGAAACAGTATAGCGATCAAGACTTCCAGCATCTCGAGGGTCTGATGTATGACAAATTCCTGCTGAGACTTGACTCCACACAGCTCCTTCTTGGACCGGGCATTACAGCTACCAAAGCCCAGCTGAGTGCCAAAGATGACCCCAAAAGCCTTCACATCATTGACCGTATCAATATGGACTTCACCCTAGAAACATCGATCATTCCGAAAGCCAGCGACTTGACGAAGACGCGCATCTCTGGACACCTACCTGTCTTGCACGCATCAATATCAGATAAGAAGTACAAGAATTTGATGAGGTTGATAGACATTGCTATACCCAAATTTGAGACCGATGAATCACTTGATGGGCGAACAAAAGCACCAACAGGCAAAGCCAAGAAACCAAGTGCGGAGAAGTCGAGAGCTGCAGAAGTCATGAGCCGGGAGCGTTCCAAGTCTGTCTCAACCCCTGAGCACGATCTTGAAGTCGAGGACGAGTCTGATGAGGAGGACAACAAGAAGCCTAAGAATATTACGAAAGCCTCTGATGGCGAAGAGAGAAACCTACATCAGCGAAACTTTGAGTTCAAATTCACAGTGGATAGATTACAAGGCTCCCTTTATCGATCGGATCCCGAAGACCGCAAGCCAGATCACCTCCTTGTAGAATTAGTCGCAGAGCATTTCTACCTCGACTTCTACCTGAGACCATATGACATGGTCGCAGAGGTGCTACTGAAGTCCATTAATGTGGAAGACTATATCGACGATGACCCCGGCCCGGAATTCAAGAGGATAATCTCCAGCCAAGCATTTGGTGTAGAGGAGAGCAAAGACTTGTTCAATCTCAAGTTCGTCAAAGTCAACAATGATTCTCCGGAGTTTGAGAGTACCTATGAGAGCATTGCAACAAATCTTGATGTATCCATATCAACGCTGAACCTAGTGGTAACGAGGAAAACCCTCCTAACACTATTAGACTTTGTTCTGGACACATTTGCTACTCCTGATGATTCTGCAGCCCCTCAGAAAGTCGTTGAGGAAGCAGAGAACCCCCAAAGATCTCAAGGTGTAACGTCAGAGGCACCCGCGAACGCAGACAAGATTCGAATCAAGATAGATCTCGAGAGTATAGCCTTGATCCTTAACAATGACGGGATACGCCTTGCTACTTTGACATTGAACACCGCTAAAGTGGGACTTTTCTTGAGTGGTGGTGCTATGGATGTCGCGGCACGATTAGGTAACCTTTCATTGATTGACGATATCAATGAAGGCGCGTCAGCAGACTCGGCCCTTCGACAATTGGTTGCAATCCAAGGCGATGAACTTGCTGATTTCAAGTATCAGACATACGATGCAAAGGATAAAGACTACCCGGGCTACGACACGAAGGTTTATCTTAGATCTGGATCCATCAAGATCAACTTTCTCGAGGAGCCGTTCCGGAAGATCATTCAATTCCTTGTCAAATTTGGCCAGATGCAAGCAATATACAATGCTGCGAGGCAAGCGGCCGCGAACCAAGCGAGCCAGATGCAGGAAAGTTCTAGCAAGATGCATTTCGATGTTCTTATCAAAACCCCCATACTAGTCTTTCCTCGCGTTATGCAACCCAATAAACCTCGTGACTTGCTTACGGCTTATCTCGGTGAAATCTATGCCAGCAACGAATTCGTACATCTCGACTCTGTTGAATGTAGTAAGATATCTGCTGGTATCCGAAACGTTCGTTTGACCTCGGAGTTCCATTATGATGACGACAGACACGAGGAGCTGGAAATGATTGACAAAGTGGATTTGGATTTCAAGATGACTTCCACTGAGCACCAGAAAGATTCGAGTCGACCGGATATGAAGGTTGAAGGCAAAATGTCTCCCATCAATTTGCGTGTAGCCCAGACTGAACTGAAGTTCCTCCTAGAGCTATCCCAGACTGTTCCAAATGCTTTTGCTGCAGATCCTGATGATCAAACTCAAGAGGAAGTCATGGAGGAGCTTCCAGAGACTACCGTAGAGCCTGCAAAGAGAATTACCAACAAAGCAGTGGGGGCTGCGAAAGAGCCTCATTCTCCAACTCATCAAGGCCCAGAATTGGCGTCCAGCCCGGAGACTTGGACCAAGATTGATTTCGTCTTCGATGCACCAACGATAGCGCTTCAATTGATTCTAGCTAAAGAGGGCGAGCCGGTCGGCAACATCGAAGCAGCGAGTCTCACAAAATTCGCGTTAAATGACACTAAAGTCAAGCTTCGGATGAAGACAGATGATGCCGTGGAATCAGAGTTGTTGATCAACTCTTTCACTATTACGGACAGTAGGAAGCATGAAACCAATAAGTTCAGAAAGATTATGTCTTTGATCAATGACGACGTGAAACAACAGTTCATGGCTAGTGTGACAATGTCTGGTGGAGTGGACAAGCATATGATCGCTATGCTCACAATCGACAGCCCTCGAGTCATCATGGCTATAGATTATCTATTGGCGGTCCAGGCGTTTGCAAACAGTGCATTTCCATCGGAAGCTCCGCCCCAGATTGAAGACGTCTCACAAGAGGCTTTGTTGGGCGATGAGACCGATAGTGGCCTCAGCACCCCTGTTGATCGCGATGGACAAGGTTCATTGGCAAAGCCTAATGCTGAGCCTGCTGAACAGCGCTCTATGAGCATGTCATTTCGGGTCAACATTGTGGATGCCCAAGTCATCCTAATTGCAAACCCTACAATATCAAACTCTGAGGCGATCGTGCTTGGAACGAAACAAGTCCTTGTTTCCCAACAAAATGCATCGACACTCCAGGTCACTAAGGTCGGTATGTTTCTATGCCGCATGGACAAATTCGAAACAAGCCGTCTGCGCATTCTTGACGACTTCTCGGTCACAATGTCGATGGACAGCCGCTCTCAAGGCAAAAAATCATCGCTCACGAGCATTTCTGTGGACATCGAACCCTTAGTTCTGCGCCTGTCTCTTCGCGATATTTTGCTGGCACTGCAAATAGTCAACAAAGCATCCGAGATGGCGAGTACCATTAGTGGTGCTGACAAGATAGTAGAAGACACAGAGCCAGTAAAGATAAAGGAAATTAAAGGCACCGCGGCACCGTCGACGAAGCGGAAGTCCTTAGCTGGAAAGCCGACATCTACCGTGGCAAAGCGGACTACCAGGTCGGGTGCACCAAAACCCCAGGGCGATAAGTCCGCGAAACCTGCCCAGTCATCGATAGTGATGAAGCGGGAAGAGATGACCGCTACTATCGAGGGTATACGGGTCATTCTTATTGGGGACCTCCACGAGTTACCACTACTTGATTGGAGCGTCAAGAAATTCAATGTTGACGTTCGAGATTGGTCGAGTGCTATGACGGGAGACACTAGCTTTGACACCTACATGAATGTATACAACTTCTCGAAATCTGCTTGGGAGCCCTTGATTGAGCCATGGCAACTTGGCTTCCACATAAACAAAGACACAGATCCTGATTGTCTCTCTGTCGAGGTGTACTCTCATAAGATGATGGAACTGACGGTGACTTCTGCAACAATTGCTTTAGCATCTAAGTCTGCTCAATTCCTATCCACGGACGAGGATGTTCTGTCAAAGCCGAGGGGTTCCGATGCGCCTTATAAGATTCGTAATTACACTGGCTTCGATCTGAATGTTTGGGCAGCCGCGCGCGAAGAGGACCAGGGCTCCGCTGCGAAACTCACGGATGGCGAGGAGGCTCCATGGCGGTTCGAAGACCCGACCACCATGCGAGAGAACCTGTCACCAGAAGGGAATGCTGGTGCTGTGGGCATCAAGCTGGAAGGCAGTGGCTTTGATAGTGTGGAGCGCATTGGCATCACTCGCGAAGGCGAGACGCTGTACAATCTCAAGCCTCGTAAAGACAAAGTCCTGCATCGGCTATTAGTCGAGGTGAAATTGGAGAGTGACAATGTCAAATACATCACCTTCAGGTCTCCGCTCTTGGTTGAGAACAAAACGCAGATTCCTGTGGAAATAGGGGTCTTCAGTCCAGAAGAAGGGCATCTGCTCAAGATCGAGAAGATTCCTCCTGGCGAAGCACGGCCAAGCCCTGTTGGGGCTGCTTTCATGCATTCATTAGTGATAAGACCTGATCAAGGCTTTGGTTATGCGTGGTCGAACGAACGGCTCTTTTGGAAAGACCTTCTCAAAAGACCTACGAGAACCATTACGTGCAAAGGCGAAAATAGCGAACAGTCGCCGCCGTTCTATTTCAGAATGAACGCATCTTACGACAAGAATGATCCCATGACCACAGTATATCCTTATATGAAGATCCGATTGCATGCGCCAGTGGAGCTTCAAAATCTGTTACCATACGATTTCAAGTACCGCATCTACGACAAGAATACGAAGAAGGACTGGACCAATTTCCTAAGAAAAGGAGGTGTCAGCCCAGTCCACGTAGTCGAATTATCCCATCTGCTACTGCTCAGCGTTGATATGCAGGATACTGTTTTCAAGCAGAGTGAATTTGCTGTTGTCAATTCTAATACACAGGAAGACTTCCGACGGGAGACCACGCTTGTTGTGAAAGATCCTCAGGGCATACAATTAAATCTGAAACTCCATTATTTCAATATCCCTGACAGTGGCGGTGCTTTCAAGGTGTCTGTTTACAGTCCATACCTTGTTCTTAACAAAACTGGACTCGATATCAACATTCAAAGCAAGTCGATGTTCTCAGCCGCGAAGTCGGCTGCTGGTCAAGGCATGCGGATGGATTCTGATCGAGGGACTCGGAAGGCGCTTCCTTACATGTTTTCTTACCCTGGTGGCGAGGACCGTAAAAACCGGGCCAGTATTAAAGTCGGCGAATCGTCGTGGAGCAAGCCGCAGAGCTTTGACGCTATCGGGAGTGCCTTCGATGCCACATTGCCATCTCCAAACGGGAAATCCGAAATGAATGTAGGCATTTCAGTTGCCGAGGGCGAGGGGAAATACAACTTGACTAAAGTTGTGACCCTTGCGCCTCGCTTCGTCATGAAGAACAAGCTGAAAGAACAGATGAACATTCGCGAGCCAGGATCTTCCGACGTGATGAAATTAAAGACGGGAGAACTACTGCCAATCCACTTCATGAAGGCCGTACCTCAGAAACAGCTATGTCTCTGCTTCGATGGAGTAAATAATCAATGGTCTTCGCCATTCAATATCGCAAACGTGGGGACCGTTCATATCAAGCTTGCGAAAGCCGGACAACGACAGCAGCTCATTCGCGTCGAGGTCATCATGGAGGCAGCCACTATATTTCTTCATGTCAGCATCGAGACCAAACATTGGCCATTTTCGATGCGCAATGAAAGCGACACGGAATTCATGTTCTATCAAGTGAACCCAAACCTTGGAGAGGACGAAGAAGACGGAGGCTCTGGGTGGAAACCGATCCGCTACCGTCTACCAGTCAAGAGTACTATGCCGTATGCTTGGGATTATCCTGCTTCGAAGAACAAGGAGTTGGTCATCATATGCAACGGCAAGGAGCGACGTGTCAAGCTGGCCGAAATCGGAAATTTGGTTCCTCTCAAGGTACCTGGAATTCAAGGCAAGCCTGCTAAAATAATAGACCTCAACATAGCCGCGGAAGGTCCAACACAGACCCTTGTCCTCTCAAATTACAAGCAATCGAAGAGTTTGTACAAGCAGAAATCGCAGTCAGCTCATACCTCGCAAAGCGGTTTGGCGGGTGGCTTCGAGGTCAAGGAGCAAGAGTCTGAAGTCACTTTCAAAGCTCAACTACGACTTGCTGGTGTAGGTTTGTCCTTGGTAAACTCAAGCCTCAAGGAGCTCTTGTACTTTACCCTCCGTGAGATCGAGCTCAAGTACGGCGACTCCAAATTGTACCAGACTCTGAACTCAACGATCAAATGGATTCAGATTGACAATCAACTCTACGGAGGCATTTTCCCCATCCTGCTATACCCGAGTGTTGTGCCAAAGACTGGGAAAGAGATGGAAGCCCATCCAATATTTCACGCCATGGTGACTCGCGTTAAGGACGATTCATACGGTGTGATGTACATTAAATACTTCACGCTGCTTCTTCAGCAGATGACACTCGAACTCGATGAAGACTTCATCTTCACGATGCTGGATTTTACAAAGGTGCCTGGTGCATCATGGTCAGAGGAAGCGGAAGGCAAGCTTTGTGACGAGAATCTAGACATCCCAGAACCTCAACAGGAAGAGCAAGGTCAAGACATATACTTCGAATTCTTACATTTACAGCCCATGCAATTGGACCTGTCGTTCGTCAGAACGGAGCGCATCAATGCCGAAGACACGGTCGCTTCGTCTAACCCTCTCATGTTCTTCGTCAACATCATGACGATGTCTGTTGGAAATGTCAATGATGCGCCGCTAAGGTTCAACGCCCTCATGTTGGAGAATGCACGGATTTCCATCCCCGCTTTAATGACGAGCGTTCAGAGCCACTATACTCAAGAATGTATTCGACAAATGCATATTATCCTTGGCTCGGCTGACTTCCTTGGTAATCCGGTTGGTCTTTTCAACAATGTTAGCTCTGGCGTTGCAGATATCTTCTATGAGCCATATCAGGGATTAGTGATGACAGACAGACCGCAAGAGCTCGGAATAGGCATTGCAAAGGGTGCATCAAGCTTTGTGAAAAAATCCGTCTTCGGTTTCTCCGACAGCATGGCGAAGTTCACTGGGAGTATGTCGAAAGGATTAGCAGCTGCTACTCTCGACAAAGAGTATCAGGACCAGCGGCGGATGTCGAAGTCAAGAAATCGTCCAAAGCATGCACTCTACGGCGTCACATCAGGTGGGAACGCCTTTGCTACGAGCATAGCTAGTGGTATTGGTGGTCTTGCAAGGCATCCCATGCAAGGCGCAGAGAAAGAGGGCGTACAAGGATTCATGAAGGGTGTCGGCAAGGGCTTCTTAGGCTTGGCTACCAAACCAGCAATAGGGGCCTTTGATTTAGCCTCCAGTAAGTGCTTTGCTCATCGATTGTGATTGAACATCAGCTAACGAACGTCCTAGACATGGCCGAGGGCGTCCGCAACACCACCACCGTATTCGACCAGGAAGGCCTCGACCGCGTCCGACTCACCAGGTTCATCGGCATGGACGGCATCGTGCGTCCCTACGCCCAACGCGAGGCGCTCGGCCAATTCTGGCTCAAGACCCTCGACGACGGCAAATACTTCCACGAAGACTACATTGCCCACTTGGAGCTCCAGAGCAAAGACCTGCTCGTCATGCTCACCTACAATCGCATCATGCTTGTCAAGACGAAGAAGCTCACGAGCGAGTGGGATATCAAATTGAATGATATCCAGACCATCAGCAAGGAGAGGACGGGAATGAGTATCACGCTGAAGGGAGGTACGAATGGCCCGTTTATCCCCGTGAGCGAGGAGAGCGGCAGGAATTGGCTGTATAAGCAGATTGGAATTGCGGTCAATGCGTTTAATGATAAGTATAATGCGAAGGGATGAAGGGATGTGGGTTCGATGCCGAAGGTGGCTTTTTCGTGCAGCATGCGTTTGAGCAATAGCATAGCGTTGATTTTGAGCGCTTGATCTCTCGTTCATGGAGTACATATACACCCGTCTGGCGATACAAATTGATACCCAAGCCAACCCTTCACATCGCTATCCGCGACGCCATGACTCTCCATCAGATAATCCTATGTTGGTCGTGGGTTCTCGTTCGTGGGATCTAAACCGTTGGCTAGGAGCACGGTGTCCTGGTCCTGCTTGACCTCTCAGGCTTCTTCAAATTTATGCAAGACTTCGATCACGTCTCCAAGCCTCGATCTTGTCGCTGGGTGTCCATGAGTCTTTCGACTTCACGGATAGTTGCAGATCAATGTGGATGGCATATAGCCCTACGTCGATTACCCCGTCGAATGGACCAAATCCATCCGCGCTCGAAGCTATCTCACTTCAACTAGGCCCCGATTAGACCATAGGCACACAATATTCCCTTCACACATTTAAGGCAGCAGCACACTCGCCACCTCGGTATAAACCTGATCAACCACCACCTCCCCCTCCAAAACCTTCTTCGCGCCCATCTCACAGATCGCCACCCGCTCGATCCGCATATCCTTCACCCACTCATACTCTCCATATTTCTCCATCAACGCCGTCGCGTCGAACTTGCCGGAGTCTTTGCTCCATCGTTTTTTCCCGCTGGCGGCGGAGCGGGCGTAGATGGTGTTGACGATCGTGGCGTGGAGGTTTAAGGGGCGGGTATCGGGGAGGAGGAAGCCGGCGATGCGGAAGGCGGTTTGGAGGGAGTGGGTGAAGGGTGTTAGGGTTGGAGTGGCGGTTGTTGGGGAGGCGTAGAGGGAGGATGTTTTTGTGGGGAGGTGCATGGCGTGGAGGCCTGAGAGGGAGATTTTCAGGGGTTGGGGTTGTGTGGTTGCGGATGTGTTGTGGGTTTGGGGCTCGGTTGAAGGTTCTGATGAGGTTGTTGTTGGGGCATCGGTGGAGTTATCAGCTTCGGCTTGACGAAGGAGATGTGAGATGTCTAGGTTTCGAAGGTATGAGCAGGCGGCTTCGAGACGTTCGGGCGTTGGCAGCGACATTACGCCGATGGTGAAGTGCAGTGCGCCCACTGGCCGAACGGCTTTGGCTGAGAGGGGTGTGGGAGCTTCATGGTCGGTCACTTCGGCTGTGAAGCGCGAGATGGAGGCTTGGAGCTGGGGGCGAGAGGTTGGGGTGACGAGTGGGAGGCAGAGGAAGTGCGTTATTGGCGGTCTAGGAGGCATTTTCAAAGCAGAGGTGGTAGGCGAACCTCAGTTGAGGCCAGATGACAAGGTATAGTGAATGGAGAGCCCATCACTACAAATCCATAGTCATCTTCGTGGATGGAATTGCCGTCTACGTGATGTTAGATAATTGGGGACCCCTGGCACACGCTAAAGTGATCGGTTCCAGGGGAGAGCTAGATTTCGGGCCGAACAAAGATTGCCGCGACCCGCAGAGCCTCAAAGCTGTTACCAGCAAGAAGATCACAACCAGTATTAGTACGGAGTCCTACAGAGCAAATGCTCAAGTGCTCCCTTTCAACATGGATCCATATTACAATATAGATGCCATCCTAACAGATGCCCAAAAGGTCCCCTGTATATTTCACCACGACATCCCTGGCCTAGGCTACCTTGACGAGAATCCAGGTGGAGATGTACATCCCCCATCGTCCAAGGACTGACTCTTTCTATCACTTGGACGCTCATGATTCACCATACAGATCAAGAAAGACACCCGCGTCTCGCTTCCCCTTTGGCTCTCTACGCTCTTGACCGTGCAAGCCCAAGGTCCCACTTCCAAGCCTCTCTGCACGCTTGACTTACCGCCTTCCATTTCACCACGCGTACTTAATGCATTGAAGGCGGACGCGAAGACGGTGGATTTGAGGAGCCTGGCGGGGCACTATTACGAGCTAGCTGCTATGGTACTGGAGATGTTTGAGGAGGAGGAAATCGTGGACCTGCTGTGTGAGGTATGTCATATATCAGTCGACTATAGGGTCTTCACTTCAACAGGGACTAAAGGTGGTTCTGACGATCATATTTGGGTAGACGTTCAAGATTAGGGCGGCGGAGATTGCGGATCATGCTCATAATCCCCGAGGCGCTTTAGGGGAGGGAGCAGATTTTCTGAGAGGGTTGGATGAGATGGAGAGACAATGTATATTCACTGGGATTTCTTTTCGAGGAAACAATTGGCTGACGTGTCAACAGTATTTCGTGCGGCCCATGACAGCTCGAGAGAGATGCGGAGATGGATGGGGGAGAAGAAGAAGAAGAATTGAACAAACTACGTGATTACATGACCGTCTTCACCAGAACGCCATTAAGGCTCCGTTTCCAGATTATGGAAGTCTGGCGTATATGGTTCGCTGTTCGCGAGGATCGCACGATATCATGAAAAGACCATACAACGAGTAAGTAGCGTGGACCGCTATCAAGGCCGCTACCGTCACCTCATGCTGCAAAGATAGAAAATCTGATAACGGGAGCAGAACCATATCGAATATCACACTACGGGACACGAAGAAGTTTCTTATACAACACTCTGCTCCTGAGATAATACACTGAGTTCAGGATCAATTGGCAAAAATTGATCCAATATATCACATCAGACAGAAGCAGTCTTGGTCACATGGATACATATCCACGTCTTCTATCCGCCTTTATGAAAACAGAGACTGCTCGAAGAGCCCATGAGGACACGACAATGCTTCTGGCACCGAGACCCGTCCGTGCAATAACCCATCGGCTTAGCCTTCTTGACAGAAAGCAAAGGCTCATCATGGTCTTTAATGTTGCGCTCCTGCTATTCTATTCAGCCATAGGTTGCTAGGAACAGTCGTCTCCTCCATCCGGTCACGACTGGTCACCGAAGCGCAAGAGCCGTGATTCGGCAACGTTAAGATTACATTTCAGTGTCGTTTGACGATCGTCTGGATGTGGTAAATTGTCATCCTTGGGAAAGTTCAGGGCACACTACGTATGCTGTTAAATATGTTAGTGGCGTCTCGCTTTTTGCATAAATGATTCTATGTACGAGGAGGCGGGCGAACAGTGTGTGGTATCAGCATGAGTGTCTCATCGGCTACATACGATACATCGTAACAAGATTTTACGCCGCGAGGGGTAATGACTTTGGAGGATTCTAATCTGCAGCTAATGGCTTCACCTACTCCAATATGGACCCTTCATGCATCCTACTACACAATGCACTTGTCCTAGTGTAAGTCATATTTTAGGGCTAGGGTTAAGTGGATGCCAAGACGATTCCGTGACAGGAAACTTCTCCTCCGCCAACACCGTGGGATTGTGCTCTTCCAGTGGGCCTTCCGCCTTACCGTCTATTGATCAAGCCAATCGTTTGGCCGAGCTTATGAGCCTGAGCAAGGCTAGAGAGTGCTAGGCGAGGTGTGAAACGCAACTGTGGGCACCTTGCGAAGCTAAAGCGTCGAAGGATCAATATGGTAGGAGCTATATCGGATGGTAGGTTTTCCTAGTCTTTGGCTGCTTGAGCCGACGGTATTGTGGTGCAATGATAGAATCCTCCCTTACGCACAACAAGTGGGTATGCTTGCTTGATAAGCATTTGGTTGTCACTGGTGCATGCTTTCTTTCGTTCAGATGATCCATGCTTGCCTTTCTCTGGTATAATTGTCAGCTAAATGCTCATCGGCCCCAGCACTCTGAAATCTTTCTTGACCAATCATCATGACCGACTACCTTATTGTAGGCGGTGGTCTTGCTGGTTGCGTCCTGGCCTCTCGTCTTAAAGAATATGATGCCTCGATCAACATCACAGTCGTTGAGACAGGCCCGAATGAGCATGAAAACCCTCTCATCACCGAGCCCATGGGTACCATGCAGCTGAATGGTAGTCAGTACCAGTACAATTACAGATCCGTTCCTCAGAAGCCCTACGATGGTCGACAGGTCTTCCAGGCTGGCGGGAAGGTTCTGTCTGGTTCAAGTGCGGTGTGAGTGGCATCAGCGGTTCTGTCTGGCCTAATCATCAATGTCTGACACAAGTCTGTCAGCAACTATGCAGCTTGGACGCGTGGTGACAGGGCAGACTACGATCTGTGGGGAAAGATAGTCAACGATGAACGTTGGACCTACGATGGTCTACTTCCTTACTTTCGAAAGACTGAGACTCATCATGACCATCAGGCCGATCCTCATCAGCATGGGTTCGACGGTCCCATACACTCAACCCCGGCCCTCGGTCGTACATATCCCCTAACAAAGCAACTGAAAGAAGCGTATGTGAAGATCGGAGTGAAACCTATCCGCGATCATAATTCCGGGGACAATAAGGGCATGGCGCCACATGTTGAGAATTGGTACAAGGGCAAGCGTCAACCTGCAGGAAAAGCATACGGGCTCAAAGGTGTCGAAGTCATCAATGAAAAGACCGTGAGGAAGATAATACTCGAAGATGGCCCTGACAATCTCAAAAAAGCTACGGGAATCGTGCTCACTACTGGCGAAACACTATTGGCTAAACGAGAGGTCATCGTTTGCTGTGGCACCATCCGCACCCCACAGCTTCTCATGCTTTCCGGCATTGGCCCCGCCGATGAGCTCAAGAAACACAACATCCCTCTCCATGTCGAGTCAACCGAGGTGGGTAAGAACTTTAGTGACCACAGTTCCGTAACCCAATTCTACCGCATCCGTGACCCAGAAAGGGGTCTATGTGCTCCATCCCCTGCCTTCTTCACCAATCCCACCTATGTAGAAGGCTTTCCAACAGACTACATAATCACCGAATCCGCCCCAACGGCCGACCTTAAGCATGCACTGCAACATGACAATCCCGACCAGACCATAACAGACACCGATCCCAATATCTTCCCACGCCGCTCTCACTACGAAATTCTCCCCATGTACGCCCCCACCGAAGTTCCCCTGACGGATCTGAAGATCCCATTGGATGGCTCGATCATCAGCATCGGCATCATAGGCCTCTTACCCACATCCCGCGGCAGCATCACCCTTGCGTCCATCGACCCAACCTCGGATCCCCTCCAAGACCCCAATTACTACGCCACCGAATTCGACCGCGTCGTCCTCCGCGCCGCCATGCGCCGCAACATGGCCGCCTTCGAGACTGCGGAAGGTCAAGCGGTCGTTGCAGAGGAGGTGCCGCCTGCCGGATTCCCAGCTCTGAGCTCGAAGAGCACGGACGCCGAACTCGATGCCAGAGTGCGGAGATCCGGAGGCACGTTTTATCATACCATCGGTACGGCGAGTATGGGCACGGTGGTGGATACGGAGTGCAAGGTCATAGGGGTTGAGGGGTTGCGGGTTGTGGATGCTAGCGTTGTGCCGACGCCTGTCAGTGCGCATTATATGGTTATGGTTTATGCGTTGGCGGAGCAGATGGCTGAGATTATTGCTTCAGGCTCTAAAGCTGGAGCATAACGCATTAACGATCCAGACCACCACGACTCTTCGATGATGGAGATGTGTATCGACGCTCTACTACAACAGTAGCGATAGAGATAAAGATAATGAAGAAATGGTAGGGGGTGAAGTTCTAAGTATATACTCAGCCTCCTCTGCATACCTTGCCGAGCGCTTGAATTCCTGACGAAACCATAGGTAAGGCCCAGCTTCTATAGATAGCGTAAGGGCAGTGAAATGGTTTGGCTGACTGAATGGGATTCTCTGATCAAGAGGAGGGGAGTGGAGAATAGGAGAGGGTTACCAACATGAGTTGTAGACAGGAAATTCCATAAGACTGTGATTTGTGACTGTGATTTGCTGCAACTATCTACCAGATCTTCATAAGTAGTTTATCATCGAGGTTCTTGCTGCGCTATGGTAAAGACTGTCCCGCAAGGTCTCGATAGATTGAAAATCAATGTCTAAGTCGGAGTTCGATGAGACATGGATGTCGTGGTGATGGATTTCTGGCTGTGGGGATAGGTTTGATATGGAGGATTCCAGATGCTAACAGTGCGGAAAGGAAAAGTTCAAAGTTCTAATGCGGACAGCAGGAATGAAATGGAAGTCCAGATTCCGAATGCTCGCAGTGACCAAAGGAAGCCAGAATCCCAAGCCTAGACACCGACAGACAGTAAGGAAGAACCCAAAGCCCGAGAAGCAGTACAGTCGCAACGATCCGCAAAAAACCCAAACTCCAAATCATCCTAGTCATTCCTGCACCAGCGCCCTCCCCGCCACAAAAACCCACACATCCTCATACCTCCTCGCCTCCCCACTCCCCGCCCACCTCCTCCAAAACCTTGCAATCTCGCACAAATACATCCCCCTCTTCCTCCCGCCATCCCTCCCCCGCACACCCCCCACCCTCCCCTCCACCCTCCCCTTCAACGCCTCCACAGACCCCAACCCCTCCCTCCCCAACCGCCTCGCCAACTTCTCAAAAGACCCCCCCTCAACCCCCATCTCCCGATCCATCTTCCTCACCGCCTGCGCATAAAGAATACACATATTATCAACATACCGTTCCGTCTCAGCGCGGATATCGGCATTGAGCGCAAAGGCTGTGCAGTGCAGGTGTGCTATGTAGTGGGTTTTTTCGTAGGGGGTGGTGGTTGCTGAGGTTGCGGCGGCGGAGGTGGGAGAGGGTGGGGGGGAGGGTGGGGATGCTGGTTTGGTCGGTTAGGAGGGCTGTGGCTGTTGTGATTGCTGTTAGGGTTGCGGAGATGGAGGGGAGGGAGGCGCCGGGGTCGAGGAGGGTGGTTAGGAGGGGGGTTGGGGTTGGGGATGCGGGGGGGAGGGTGCGGGTGGTGGGGGTTGAGAAATTCATGGTCGGAGGGGTGGCGGGGGGGGTGGTGGGTTGTGGTTGATGTGGTTGATGTTAATGTTGGGTGAGGTGGTGATGAGCTGGTTTTCTGGTTGTTTGACTGGTAATGTGGTGGTGGTTGCGGTGAGGTGTAGATGTGCTGATATGCTGGCGTAATTTTGGATGTTTGTTGTTGAGGGAAGCGTTGAAGAGCTAGTTTTTGTGATTTCATCGGGGAAGTGGTAGCGATGTTGATGCTATGTGGTGTGATGGCGATGGTGGCGTAATGTAGCTATGCTGATATGCTGGTACGGAGTTGGATGACTTTGTCCGCGAGAAGCGTTGATTAGCTTGTTTCTGCGATGTCGTCGGCGAAGTGGTAGCGATGCTGATGCTATGTAACGTGATAGCGACGGTGGTACTGTGCAATTATGCTGGTGTAGTGTTATACGACTTTGGTCGAGGATTGCGTTATTGAGTTGGTGTCTGTGATATGTTATCGGCGACGTCGTAGTGGTGATGATTTTGTGTAGCTATGCTGGTACAATATCAGATGTGGTAGCAATACTGATGCGGTTGCGATGGTGCTGATGTGCAGCGATGCTAGTGTAGTGTGGATGACTGCCGTCGTGAGAAGTGTGGACGAGCCGATATCTGTATCAGCTTGTTGGCGATGCGGTGGCGGTGCTGATGCTATGTAATGTGGTAGCGATGATGCTGCTATACAGCTATGCTCGTGTAGTATTGGATGACTGTCGTCCGGAGAAGCGTCGATAAGCTGACGATGTAGTAGCAATGATACTTTTCTGCAATATGGTAGCGACACTGATGCTCTCTGCTGTAATAGCAATGATGGTGCTATGTTACTACTCTGGTATGGCGTTGGATGGCTGGTCTCGATACTGTGGTGCAGAAGTGAAAACTGCAAGCTGCGAAGTTGATAATGTCTGCTGTGAGATAAGAGAGAGTTAAAGGAAGAGGAGGTGGAAGAATTGCATTCATATACCAATTTGAGACTATGGCAATGAATATTGGAATTATTCGTGACATCAGGGCCAAGAAAAGCATATTGGGTGGAGCCAAAAATTATCGAATATCGCATCTTGTACGACCCACCTGGTCCAATCATATCTAGGATTTGGGATTCTACCTCACTGATGTGCTGGGTTTAGCTGCTCTTGGGAGTGGAGTGGAGTGAAATCGGGAATTCAGGAAAGAAATCTTTGTAGATAGTACGAATGTACTATTGTATAATGAACCTACCAAACGCCATAACGGTATCAAGAAAATTCACCATGTCTGGCGAAGTTGAGAGTTCTTTGGGTTCAAAGCCTTACCACCGAAGCAACAGGGAGATGATGCAAGTCTCGTTATACATCTGATCGTGTCGACATGTTGGTGCCTTGCTGGGGACTGTTGGGAACATTTTGCGCATGGCTTTGATTGCGGGCACGTTTTTCAAGGAACTGAGAAAGTTTTGAACGAAGACGCTTTCCATCAAACATGAAGCACGCTAACATTACCTGACCTAACCCATCATTAAACAATCAATGTCAACTAAAATTTATTACCATCCTTCTCCTCTGCTGGTGTTCTAGCCTTCTCCTGCTTTTCGTCTTTCTCGGTAGCAAAGCCCCCGTTCAAGTGAGGGGAATCTGGTAACAAAGCACTCCCACCAACAGGACTATATATTGGGCTTTCTGCTTCACTCACCATGGAAGCGATTATATCGCGCTTCCGATCGCGCGTTGAAATCGCTTCGTCTGCATGCATCTCCGATATTGGAGGGCTGAGTGGTGGAATCTGGGGCGGCGGGCTGTAAGCTGGATGATGCTCGTCTATATACATATCCCCCATCATTTCCTGTGGTGGTGCGGCCGGTTTTGCTTCGTCAGCGGGCAATTCAACGCCACCGACTGGGTTCAGCGGCGTGCCCGGCGTCGGTGGTTCCGTCGTCCAGGAAAGTGGTTCTGGGCGATTTGAATCCTGTGCCGGGTATGGTGGCCCCTTCATCTGGGATATGGAGCTGTTGGGATCCTCCGAGAAGGGACCGAAGCCAGCCCCTGTTGGGCTTTTGACTGTAGCCGCGTCGCGTTCAACGCGTGCTTTGGTGCGGCGTTTGCGGATGAAGAGGATCAGTAGAGCGACACAGAATGCGATGGCCACGGCGGCGCCAACGGCGATACCGGCTATAGCACCTGTGGCCAGGGCAGGAGAGGATTTTGTGGCGAGCGTGTATTTGAGTGTGAATTGCTGAGAGGTGATTACGCTCACAGAGGCACCAGAAGAGGGCTTGGAGGTGGGAGCTACGAGGGGCTTGGACGGAGAGGTGACGCATGGTGTTTCGCCTGCTATTGTGGAGGTATAGATTGACCAACCGCTGAGTTTTGTTAGTAAAGAAGTATGGGAATTGTGAGTCATATATCCTGAACTCACGATGGACAGCAGGCACCGCTCGTTGTAACATAATCCTGTGGACATATACTAAGAGCGCCTCCAACTTTGAGATCGAAAGGGCAGCACTCAGGTTCTTGGTTCGAGCACCCGAGCCATGGATATTCGACTATTCCGCCGGCAGCTAATGAGGCTGAGGCAAATTGTGCCGTGGTACAGGATCCTGTGAAAATCTTTCCTCCAGTAAATGTCGCCACGGCAGTAGTCGCCACGGATATCGCACCTAGAACTGTCGTAGAGGCCGATGGTCCAGTGGAGGAGCTTGTGCCGTTGATACACCCAATAAAGTCTGGGATGGCGACATTCACATTTGCACATTCTGCAACGTTGAAAGCTAGGGCCGCTGTATGGATATTAGATATGCGTTTTCGAATACAGTTTCGGAATGCTCACTTCGCTGGTCTGCCGCGTTGCACCTTTGATAGATGCAGCAAGATAGTGAATGGTCATAATCTAGATTTTGACACAAGCATTTGGCATCGATGCTGTTACAGCTGGATTGCTGTGCGGTTGCTTCTCCAAGGCATGTTTGCTGATACGACTCAGCATGAGGCCACTATTCAAGTAGGGCACACTTACAGCACATGAGGGTAACTGAGGTAAACCTCCAAGAGCTGTCGACCCAGTTGAGGCCGAGGTTTGTGCAAGGACTCTTCCAGCCAGAGTGGAGAGCACTAATATCTTCAACATCCCGACCAAGCAAGGATGGCGAGTAGCAGCCGATGTGGAACTGAAGTGCAGATACTTGCACAGCGTCGCCAGCATTCAAGAGTGGAGATGTAGAAGGCGTGGCAAGACAAAGAATCTTGTCAGATTATGACATACGCTTTCATGAGAGTCAAGATACAGAACAGAGGTATCGCCGCATGCGGCGTTGCAGGTCGAACATTACGACTGCCATCTTCTGGCTCTCACTCATGCTCTGGAGGTCTTGTGCAAGAGAAATACATCGCGGCGGAGAAGACATCAACAGTGCAACATTCCTCAACCTCCGTGATTCTAAATTAACCACAACAACAAAAAGTTGCCACGTCACACTCGATCGACTTACTACACCTACCGAGTAGATAGGAGGCGGTTTAGAGGCGGTCCATTCTTAGTACGTAGACTTGTGAAGGTTGGATGTTGAGAGGTAGAATAGATGATAGAATATGTAGAAAGTTGGTCGTCGGATGTCCGCGATGGCCGTTTTCGGGACGTCACCTCCACCACTCCAAGCGATGGATGATGAAGGATTACATCCGCAAGACAATGAGCAGCACAGCTATGTGTTGGTTACTGGTGCCAATAGGTGAGCTCGAACATAGCTCTCATGTCCTCTTCTGGTCTGACAAGGGAACAGCGGCCTTGGCTTCGCCATATGCTGTCGATTGATTGATGAATTCGTTCTTTCGCGGCCAGCATTCCAGTGTCTCACCCTCATCTTTACCACCCGAGACTCCAAGAAGAGTGACGATGCTCTCCGGCGCCTGGAGAAGCATATCGCACACAGATCGAAGCAACTCGATACGTCATTGAAACACAGGGTATTTCTTCAACCAGAGCAACTAGATTTGACATCTCTCCGCGCCGTTCATCGCCTTTCTGCTAGACTGCTCGAAGTTCTCCCTCGTCTCGACTCTATAATCTGCAATGCAGGCATCGGCGGTTGCACGGGCCTCAATTGGCCCCAGGCAATATGGGCCGTCTGCACAGACCTGGTCCATGCCGTCTCCTATCCTCACTATCGGCTGACGACTGTTGGAACGACGACTCCTTCGCAGTCGATCTCAAAACGACCCAGCCTAGACGATGGTGGTTCTATAGAAGAGGAGCATCCCCTTGGCCAGGTGTTCACGTCCAACGTCTTCGGTCATTACGTCCTCGCCCACAACCTGCTGCCTCTCCTGCTAGCCTCTCCAGACCAAGGCCGCATCATACTCGAATCTAGCATCGAACCCACAGCTGCCCACTTCAGTACAGACGACCTACAAGGCCTCAACACCGAGAAAGCCTACGAATCCTCAAAACGTCTATCGGACATTCTGGCTCTGACATCAACCCTCACGTCTACAAAACCTTTCGTCCAGCGCTTCATCTCCCCCTCCTCCCCGCAAGCTCCTCAGTCAATCTCTCTCCTCGACAACGAAACTCCCCAGCCCACACCGCCGGACTCCACACCCAGCACCCCACCCCACCTCATCACCTTGTCAGACAACGAATACCACCCTCCTACCAACTCCTCTCCCAAAATCTACCTCTGCCACCCCGGCATCTGCGCCACCGGATTCATTCCCCTCCCCACCATACTCTACTACATCATGCTCGCCGTAATGCACACAGCGCGCTGGCTCGGATCGCCCTGGCACACCGTCTCCGCCTACAAAGGTGCCTGTGCGCCCGTCTGGCTCGCGCTGATCGATCAGGATGAGATCGACGACATGGAACAGCGGGACGGCAAGGGGAAGTGGGGGAGTGCTGTCGATACCATGGGACATGAAAAGGTTATGAGGACGGTGGTTGAGGGATGGGGTTTGGGAGGGAGACTGGGGGAGGGAGAGTTGAAGGGGAGGAAGGGGACGAGGAGGGGGTTTGTGGAGGTTACTAATGGGGATAGAGAAGATTTTGAGGGTTTGGGGAGGGAGTGTTGGAGGCAGATGGAGGGGTTGAGAGTGGCGTGGGAGGAGAGGATGAGGGATGTGGATGGTACCGAGTGAGTCTGGTACTGCTGTATCATGTCATTGGTGTGTGAGGAATTGGCATCGTTGTTTTCCCCCCAACATAACAAGAACTTTGGTCTTCAGTGGAACACGTTGCATATACTTCTTTGCACTTCCGCGGCGCAGAAGAAAGTTCGCCCCTTATCTGTTCCATCTGTTATACAAATTCTTCACTTTGGCATAGTCATCGAGCAGGTAATCATCCACTCTGTATCTCCTGATCCATACAAGCTACTTCTCCAAAGGCTCTCTATCCTCCAAATGCTTACATCACGCACCAAAACCGCATCAAAAATACTCCAACATCCATACCTCATCCCCCCATAACCCATACACCCATCAACTCACACCCCCCCACCCCCACCCCACAACCCCCTCCAAAACTCCCTAAACCCAAAATGCGGCCTCCGACTATCATGCACCCTCACCCCCTCCCCCAAAAACCCCTCCAACACACCCCCAACCCCACCTCTATCTCCCCCACCCTCCCCCCTCACCTTCTCCGGCCTACGCGCCCTCTCCAAAATCTCGCTAGGCAGTTGGGGCGCGACGTCTGCGAAACAGGCGCGCAGTTCGCGGTGGAGGGAGAAGTAGGGTTTTTTGGCGAGGGAGGGGGCTTGGAGGTTGTAGGTTCGGGTTAGGGAGTTTAGGTTTTGGAGGGCGAGGGTGTGGTAGGCGTGTTCGAGGGATTCCCAGGCTGGGTCTCGGAAGGGGGGGAGGGGGGACGACTTGGTGCTTTCGAGGCTAGATGCAGGTGCCATTTGTTGTTCCGAGGTAGCTTGGGTGTCGATGGGAGTAGGCGATGTAGAGGCTGAGGTTTCTGAGACCTCGATGATTGAACCTGACGTGGAGCTAGAAGCGGCTGGTGTCTCGGTAACGGTCAGCTGCGAGAGCTTCCCTTCGTGGTCAATCTCGGTCATAGACTCCGTTTTGATTCGCTTCGGATTGCTGGCCCTTTCAGCCGCGGCATAAGCTTCTGCTCGTCGAACCTGTGCGTCTAGTGACCCTCCCTTGCTAGCAATCACTCGTGCAGCATGCCTCTTCCAGTCGGCTCTGAGCCTTCCACGGAACACGGCAGCGGCCTTCACGAGCTCCTGTTGCTTCTCGATCCATGGCGGCACAATTTCCTGCTTTTGAATGATCTTATTCATGAAATACTCCGTCGTGTCCAGAAATGGACTATTAGCATTATAATCGCGTTCAACGTTCTTGCCTTTCCCACGTGCAATGTTTTTGAACTGCCCTCTAGCGATAGCATCCTCGATTCTTTCATTTGCTAACGCAGCCAAGCCTTGCACCGAACCTGGCATTGGCCGCGCTCCAATTGTGAAACGCTCCTTCAGAATCTTCCGCATGTTTTCCCTTTCGTTCTCGGACAGCGACTGGTCCTGGCTCAATGCGTACACAGAAGTTCGGTCCCGAGCGTTTGCAAGTCGGTCGGCGCTAGACTTCTGCACGGCTTTCTTCATTCGCATGTCAACGCTCATGGAGGGTGCTCGAGGCTGAGGAATCCTCGGGGGTCTACTACCACGAAGGGGTTTGTGGGCGTCATCAAGCATACGTAGTGCGGCATCCTCCAATCGCTCTGTGCCTGCCCAAGGTGCTGCGGTTGCTATGTCACGGGTCCCTTGACCTGCAATCGACTCGAAAAACGTTAGCTACGCACTTGAATTGTATCATGGGAACGCCAAACGTACCGGCATATTGGTCTCTGCAAGGGCGGCACGATTTTCGGTTCTGAATGTGCTATCCTGAATTCGAGCCTCCAATTGTTTCTTCAGATCCTCAGAAAACCCCCCCTCTTCTATAGCCTTCGTCATACCGCGCCCGCTCTGTTCAATGGACTCTTCTGTCATCTGGAGAAGACGCTGTGACATGCGCCCCTGAATATCCTCTTTCGCACTGGCCTCTTCGTGCACTGCAGCCCCTCCATGATCCTGTGGCGAGGATGATGATTGCGTGGAGTACGGATGGACGAGGTCATGGTATAAAAGTGGTACGGAAGGTTTGAACCACCTGCACAGACAGCGAGCGCAGAATAAGTCAGCTATTCGCGTTGCAATGATCATGTAGAAAGAAATAGATACCTTATAGTTGTTCAATGTGCCAGTGAAAGTCATTAGAGTTTGGAGTCGGAGTTTAGCCGGCTTTACGAGATGCTCTGGGGTGTTTCAATCCAGCCCTAGAAGTCAATGCCCACATTATCCTCTCTTCAATCACGCCACAAGAAGTCTCTTCTATATGTATCCCGAGCTTCTTGTCCATTTCTGCTGGGTGCATCGCCTCTCACCGCTTTTCCAGGTCTATTCCTACATGTGCTGACTTGTGGAGCTTCAAACACCGTTCTACTGTCGCATTGAGTCCTCCTAGATTCCCTGAGCTATCGCGCGGCGAAGATGAAGGCTTTCTCGGGGTCTACGATGGTTGAGCAGCCTACAGCATCGAACAGACGGCAACCCGTCCGTCACACACGTACCAATCCTGCAAGAACCGCCTCAAATGTCGTTCCCCCTCAAGGGCGCCCCGCCGCTCAAACTCCAGATAACGAACAAAATGTGAATCCAGGATTCTTCCCTGCTCTGACCCACTTCACGGATGCAATAACAGCGTTACCAAAAGAAATGATCCGACATAATACGATGCTGAAAGAGGTTGATGCAAAAGTTTTTGGTCCAGAAGCACAGCTAGCAGAACTCATCAAGACCGCACTGAGGGATCCTGTACCCCCTCGAACGAAGGCTTCCACATTGCACGCCAGCGGCTCCACATCGTCGATTACTACAGCATCCTCCAGCGGTCAGCCTATGGTAACAGAAGGGGGCTCACGTTCAGACACTGCGTCCCAGACAAATACACAAGACCCCTCTGACCCAGCCTACTCTCGTAGACTCCACTTCCAAAACATTCGCTCGACACTGCTCGGAATGCTCGCGACTCTTGATGAGAAGAACCACGTTATCAATACAGCGCTTGACTGCCTTGGGAAGCAACAAAAGCGCTGCAACAGCTCGTTTCCTCACATCGAAGATGAGATAAGCGAAGAAGCTCGATTGGGAAGCCTGACACATTGGGCGTATACAGACAAGGGTGCAGAAAAGAAGGGCATAATCGCTGGTGAGCGAACGAGAAGGGCTGCCAACAATGCGGCGGCAGTACACGAAGCGGAGGTAGCAGCGCTGCGAAGCGAATCAAGGCGTGAAGCTCTAGCGGCGAAGAAGCCTCGGAATCAGCATCTTGACTCTGATTTCGATGACGGAAGAACTGTCAGCAGAAAGGCTCAAGTTGGCGCCAAAGGGAGGAAAGCTGCCGATGCAGGCAGTGGGAATAGTATCGGCTTGGGAATAGCGAACGGCGCTGCGCCTCCAAGCAAGCGACGCAAAATCGAGAAGTCAATGGCTGGAAATTTGGGAGTGGAGAGGGCCATGGCTTCGGTATACCGATCCAATTCGGGTTCTGGTGGACGGAATGGAGCTAGTCCCAAAGACGTATCACTCAACGATGCAACCATGAAAAGGAGAGGGAGGGGAGGCATTGCGATGAACGGGACTGGGAGACGAAGGTCAGTATCTTTGACATTCTGTCCCTAGTCAATCACTAATGCTTCTCAACAGGGCCGGCACAAACGCATCGGCAGTCAATTCGCCTTCATTAGCGTCATCTCCTGTAGTAGGTACATTCGCTGTTGCGAAAGATAGACATGGCCGAAGTCCAGCCCCCGCGGCCATGCAGCGGATGCCTTCGTCGCGGGCTCGTCAAAATTCCACCCAAAATATGTCGCAAGTGTCAAGAAATCCTTCTTCATCGACGAACCACAAGGCTGCTAATGGCAATGGAATGAACGGTACCACTGCCGATGTCGAGAAGGTTTCCAGTGTGATAGGACGGAGTGTTAGCGACGTCAAGAATTCCATGAAGGAGACCGTGAATACAAAAGGCGAGCATCTGATTGAGGCTATCGGCACAAGCGATGGGGCCGGCGACCTACGTGGAGGTCTTGTGGTCGGCAGTAAAACCCAAGACAAGGTGTCTAAGCGAGAAGAGTCAGTCAATGGCCGGACCCGACCACCGTCAATATCAGTGTCGACGCGGGGAGGCAACAGCAAGCAGCCTTCCAAAACCGGCACACCTATCAACGCTAGCTTCGCGGAACCAGTACGGACTCGAGCACCACGTGAGGCACCACTCAAACGGTCTCACAAAAAAGGTGCTGGGCTGGCAGCTCAGCTTGCAGCAGCTGCTGCGACCCATGGCGATGATGGGCATTCACTGCAGGGAGATGATGATGATGATGAAGGAGACGAGCCGAGATATTGCTATTGCAATGGCGTTAGCTATGGGGAGATGGTCGGCTGCGATGGTAAAGAGTGCCAGAAAGAGTGGTTTCATCTGGAGTGCGTGGGCCTTGAAAAGGCACCTGGGAGGAATGGTAAGTCTTTTTTCAGCTGTTGAGGCGCTGAATGATGCTGACAGAATGGTTCTAGTGAAATGGTACTGCGATGAGTGTAAGGAAAACTTGAAAGACAAGAAATTCAATGGAAGTGCGAGATGATACTTGGCGATTTGGTCACGGCGATGCACGATACCCTGACGATTTTTGATCACGAAGATCTTTTCTGTCTGACATCTAGGGCATGAATGGAAAGAATCCATCGGACAGTTCAATATTTCTTGGGTGAGAACGTTGTGGCATGTAGCCAAACGAAACATAGTCCAGTAATAACCTATTGTCGTGAAGCGGTCCTTTCGCTGTGGCAATAAGCACCATCATATAGTTGTCGGCCAGTAATGATTCAAGGATGCTAGATGTGTCTTATGGCTAGGTAGAGTTGATCGTGCCTTACTGGTGAATGCGTCAAGCGTGCAAAACGTGCGGAGGCCGTTGGCCGACACCCGGCGAAGGCAACGCCAATTCTCCATGCACGCGAGATCTACCAAGACACGGACACTGTCTTTCACACCACGCCTTGCTGACCACGATGGAGTTATGGAGTTCATGAAGTATTTGGTTCTCGATTTGAGGATTTGAGCTTTCTACGTTATTGCAATTCAGCATTGGTCCACAACTGGCTCTAGACAAAAGCTACATACCTCGCCGTTACAAGGTGCTTCAACGGTACTATCGAAACTCACCATCCTTCCCCGAATTTATCATGCCTTCCATGTATTTATCCCAGATCAGAAGATGGTTCTTGCAGTCACCCCCCGTGGAATGGGGTATCCTGCATCTACGAGACCTTCTCATAGGCGCTCTACGCCAGGGACCAATACCTCAGCATGTGGCCTTTGTTATGGATGGGAATCGGCGTTTCGCGCGCACACATGGCATAGAAACTGTGGAGGGACATAATCTGGGGTTTGAGGCATTGGCTAGAGTGAGCACGCCTTCTGATCTTGAGGTCTGCATATGTTGAATCGTATAGGTACTGGAAGTGTGCTACAAGTCCGGTGTAAAGGTAGTCACTGTCTACGCCTTCAGCATCGAAAATTTCAAAAGATCCAAATATGAAGTCGACACTCTTATGGAGATGGCCAAAGTTAAGCTCTCACAATTGGCCCAGCATGGGGATCTGTTGGATCGGTATGGAGCTAGCGTCAGAGTCCTCGGTCAGCGTGAGCTGCTCAAGCCCGACGTGATTGAGGCGATGGATAGAGCTGTCGGTATGACTCAACATAACAAACAAGCGGTTCTAAATGTTTGCTTTCCCTACACGTCTCACGACGAGATAACGACGGCCATTCGTGATACCGTGGTTGATTATTCTAAACCGCTGCCTTCCCAGCGCCGCTCATTCTCCGAGTCGCACATCACGCATACCATTCGCTCTCGACATCTCTCTGCCGCTACTCTTAACATCAGATCACGTTCCCCGTCCTCTAGTGCAACCTCTGATACTGAAGACTCGGTCTCATCATCCACAACCCTCCATCCAGACTCTCCACCAGAAGAGCCCCTACTTCTCGAAGACAAGGATATCGAAGTCGAACGTCGAGAATCGTACCCCGATCCGGAGACTATTACATCCGAAGTCTTGAACGACCACATGTTCACTGCCGATCTGCCACCGCTAGATCTACTCGTTCGAACGTCGGGGGTGGAGAGACTAAGTGATTTCATGCTTTGGCAGTGCCATCAAGACACAGAGATCGTGTTCTTGAGGTGTCTCTGGCCTGACTTCGACTTATGGACTTTTCTACCCGTGTTAGTGGAATGGCAGTGGAAAAGGAGAAAAGCTGGGGAAGGGCAGATCAGTAATGAGAAAACGTTGAAGATGAAAGCCGGATAAAGCGTCGTGTATACCAACAGTGCTATTATGTACCAGCGTCAGGAGCAGAACACTGTTGGATTCCAAAGCCAATGACAGCTGCTGCCTGGCCTGGAGGACATGATATTCACAGCCAAGGTATTTGGCAAAGACTTAGCCAAGACATTACGTCCGTGGCCAGATCCGCTTTGGCCGGAGCATGCAGGAGTTCCGATCACTGGCTCACTACTTCTTCTTATCTTACCTATGTACTTGGGGTCCGTACCTTCGGACTCACCTCTGCCTCCCGCATACTCCGCCGCACCCTCTTCCTAAGCTGACGAAGTACAAAATCCGTATCGGGTGTTGCAGAGCTATGGCCACGTTTCAGGCTACCTCCCTTCTCCAACTGTAACCCGGCCACTACCTCTCTACAGCCATGCCACACTCTGCTGAGGTACTGCTATCTGGATTAGTGCCATAGGCATCGAGGCTATAACGCAAGGCCTTCTTGCTTACTGAGTCAGTGGCGGCCTTGAAGTATGTCTGCCATAAAATCTAGGGCGTGATACAGCCTATCAGTATCATCCGACCTCACACACATTGACACTATAGAGGACCTAGAACGATTGACGACGAACATCAATTGTGTTTTGCAAACTTCGCTCGATTTTGGAGATGGTGCAAGTTCGGTTGACATAATACAGCCCGCTTCGATAGTACCCAACGCAGGATGATATGACTTTGGTCTTGGCCCAACGTATGAATCACTGGAGAATGTTCCAAAACCCTGAGTGGTGTCGATACATTCCGTTGATGACGTTTCTCAATGACTTCACTTTATTCAAACCACAGCGAAGCCCCCGAAAACCTTTGAGGATAAAGATACAACGCAAGCTCCAAAGCTTGCAAAGTCCAGCCCAAGCGCTACCACTTACTAACGTACATCGTAACGAATGCGATGATTTCCTTCCTCAGCGAAGCCATTACGTCGCTGAACGCCTAAGCTACATACCAGATGTCCGCCCTCACTCTTGCTGACTCATGACAAATGCACCTGTAACGCTTACTTCTTTTTCGGGATTGTACTTTTCGAGGCTATCCAGGGGTCCATATTTCTCGCAAAGATATAGCATATCATTATAAGCCCTATGCGGTATCGTTCAGCAGCTTCCGTTTTAGTTGAAGATGACACTTACATTTGCCTTGAAGCACTCCCTGGGTGTCCTGCGGAGTTATTCAAGTACGGATGGATACTATAAAGCCGATTACGGTCATCCCATTCCTCTACGGGCTCCGAGGGCTTCAGATGGCGCTGATAGAGCTGAATATAGATCGGTGAGTTGAATTGATACGCCCAAGAGCACCTCCATGTTCCAAATTCCATCTCATTATGGGCGTAGGTGCACCCAGGATCGAAGACAACAGTCTTACCCGTTTCCCGATCAATTCCAACATTCTGTTCCCACAGATCGCCATGTATCAATGTTGGCGTAATATCACGACCGTCGGACTGCAGCGCTCCCAAAAGTCTCGGTATGGCCACATCGATAAGCTGCTTGCAAGCAGCGTCATATTCTGGCCAGGGACCATTTGTCTCATTGTCATACTTGATAACATCCTTCAGTTGATGGGCAAACGATCGCGCCCAGCTCTTTTCCCAGGTCACTGTACGTTGCATTCTGCCACATACAGTGGGAACAGGATATCCGAACATCCCGTTTGGAGAGATGCCCTTTGAATGGAGCTCTGCTATCTGAGAAGTAAAGTGGGCGGGTTTTGGAGCTGCAGAGAGATCCATATCGTGAAAGTCTCCTAGGAAAAAATATACATGTGTTTCGCCGTAGTGATATTCTCCCCATCCAGCTGGTTTCGGCACCAATCCCGGTACCACAGCATCGATTGTAGATGCGGAGTGAAATTCACCCTCGGCCAGAGCACGAGCACCTTGCCCTGTCGCGCACTGCGCGGTACCAGAGTCTCATCAACCACCATTAACTCGACAGGAAGAAAGTATATTTACCTTGAGAAAATACCTTTTTGGACTTCCACCTGGTAGAATGAGCGATACCTTTGCAGTCTCCGTCCAGGCAGACATACTCCAAGACTCTGCCGACACAACCTTCGTTCCTCCGGGCATGACTGTAGAAGTGGTCTTAGTTCCATCCTCTTCATAGCCCGTAAGGTGTATCTCTACCATCAACAACGGCCTTGTGAATAGGAAAATTTCCCTCGATCCCGGCCACCCACTCTGACAAGTCTGACATTTTTTGCTACTCGAAGAAGGAAGACATGATTACTATGCGTGAAAATGTCTGATATTTGAATTATTCGTGACATGTCCCGGCAACGTGTACCTGGAATGTGACAACCTGCAGGTCCCCGTTACCCATTTTCCAAATCCCCATTGCCCAAATTCCAAATTCCCATTCCCATCCCAACTCGCATTGATCAGAATTATAACACGTGTAAAATGTAGCGCATGTAATTTAGTATACTCTCGATCTAGACGACCTACTCTAGTTGAGAATAACGAGATTTATAGGCGTTCGTACTTTAGTATACTTTAGGAGTCACGGAGATAACTGGTCTGTAGGCGGAAAGATTATGATAATGAAGTCCCTTTTGCCGTAGATACAGCATTTGAACGTCTATAACTCGACAAATTCGGCAATAATCTCGTTAACATACAACCCGATTCTACACTATATGATATACGCTACGGTTTGCACTCCTCGGAACTCTGATGTATGCGATTTGGAATATGGAATCCGGGGTCTGCAGGTTGTCACATTTAACGTATGCCCCCGAATTCCGGGGTCGCTAGAATATAGATATATGTTGTAACTTGCCGTAGAACTATTCTACGCGTACACTGCCATAAAGAATGCTTGGCACCTTGGCACAGGGAGACAATATCCCGTTCCGAAACACTTGGAGCGATATATATATAATTCGCTAGAGAGACGATCTTATACTTATCTATCTTACAGATGTCATCGGCTTACCTATGCGAGTCAAGATGAGCCACTCTAATAAGATTTGGAGCGGAGGATCGTTGATAAAACCTGAACGAGTGGAGGTTGGGGAGCCTGTCCTTCGCAAGGAGCTGTGGAGAGGCCGTATTCTACCCCATAACGAGCGATATATACCATGAATGGCTACGTAGAGCTTCATGGTTACCAGGCTAGAATGGCTAACGACCTTCGATGAGTTATTGGTGTTTCTCACATCTGCCTTAATTTACACATCGAGGCGCTTCGTGGAGTGAGGTGATTGGCTCCTTTCGTGGGATGCACATGCACGACATGGTCGATTTGCGGCTGACAATGATCGGCACCACCTTGACGGAGTAGAGACAATACAATGCCAATTGTTCGGGTATACACCTTTTTGGGCGTATACTCGACTCCACAATGACGCCGCGCTCGTTAAGCTAGATCACGTCTGTGGTGAGGAATACTGAGCAGGCCAAGCTTGATTGGTGAGGGGGAAGGAAGCGCTGTACCGATTTCTATACCTGCCGCGAGCTGGTGCGATATAAAGCGCTTTGGAGAAAGTTGCATTGTTGGTGTAGTTGGGCAACTCAATGCCACTCAATGCAAGCATCCACGCTGAACAGCACACGTCCTTGTGTGGTGAGCTTCACGCTATCAGAAACTCCGCTCTCTAATCGGAGGACGACTACTTCCGATTGGATTTGCAGTAATCCCAGGCAGGAAGGTGGATTGTGCTCCAGGCGTCAGCTCGAGAGGATATATCGTCAAAAGAACCACATGTAGCCTGTCAGAGTAGTGGTATATCGACTATCGACGGCCTCTCTCAAGGGCAAACTCGCGTCAGACAAAATGGTTAGTGATCAGTCACACCCTCGAAGATCTCAAAGGCAACTACTTATTGAAAATACGTTTTAGTAGTTTCAGAAGCCTCTCAGCTTCAGGAGGAAAGCAAGTGATGAAGGTCATGAGCCGAGGTTCCAACAAACCGCTTCGCAGTTCCCTCACAGTACTAACTCAGGTCTGTTTAGTGTTTCAATATCAACTCCGGAGGAACGTGTCGGCTCCGTGACGTCTCTTTCTCGGACTTCTACCCATTGGTACTCTCGCAAGAACAACAGTCACGCTCGCAGGAAGAGTAAACCGGACCCTGGGCCACTGGGTCTTAATGTCCTGTATACTCCTGAGGATGAACACAAGATGGATATCGTCTTTGTCCATGGTCTCGGCGGCGCTAGTCGAAAGACGTGGTCGAAAAATGAAGACCCGGAGTTGTTCTGGCCATTGAAATTCCTACCTCTTGAACCCGATATCCGTCTGGCCAGGATACTTACTTTTGGATACAACGCCGATTTCCTCACAGCAGGAAATGTCAGCACTTCAGTACTGGAATTTGCTATAACTCTGCTTTTTGATCTCAAGTATTCGAAGGATGACCAGCAGAAAGATCTGAATATAGGAAATGTGAGTGATATACCGGGATCATGAATCGAGATAAAACTAAACTTGATTCGAGGTGCCTGTAATTTTTGTGGTCCACAGTATGGGAGGGCTCATATTCAAGGAGGTAAAACTGCCCAGTGATTGCCTCCGCTACGCTAACAATACAATATACAGGCGTATATACAAGGTCAAATTGATCCCGAGTATAAAAATATAATCAAGGCTATCTCTGCAATAATCTTTCTCGCAACTCCACATCGTGGTACCAACCTGGCCGCAGTATTGGACCGGATCTTGCGATTTACCATTGTCACAAATTCTAAGCAATATATATCTGAACTCGCGAAAGACTCATTCACTTTGCAAAGACTCAATGAACAGTTCCGTCATATGGCACCAAGACTCGATATATTTTCTTTCTACGAGACAAAATCTACTTCAATTGGAATCAAGAGTGCCCGGGTTGTAAGCAAGTTTCTAAGAGTGTCCTCAAGTTGCTTGCTAATTATTGAAGATGATCCTGGGAAAGGATTCGTCCGTACTTGGATATCCAGGAGAGACCTCCAGGCCGTTGGATGCAGATCATCATAACGTTTGCAAGTACAATGGTCCGAGAGATCCCAACTACATTGCCGTGAGGAACGCTCTGCAGTCACTCGTCGGCAAGATTGTTTCGACAAATAGATCGAACAAGCCGGCTCTGTCAAATCGGAGGGATTCACAGGACTTGAGATCCTTGCTGGCAATTACCGATTTGCCAGATGTAGACTACATCTTTTTCCGGGACCAATGGGCACCGGGCACTAGTGGTTGGTTATTGGAAGAGCCGACTTATCTCGAATGGCTACGCACTCAAGATTCTACACATTCTCTCCTCTGGCTGAACGGTGGCGCCGCAACTGGCAAGTCGGTGATGTCCTCCTTCATAATCAACAACCTTGTGGAACAAGGTATCTTATGTCAATATTTCTTCATAAATCATGGCGATCAAAAGAAAAGGACGATAAGCCTACTACTGCGCTCAATTGCTTACCAGATAGCGCGAAGTGTACCGAATTTCTCGCAAAGACTCCTTCAACTTATGGATGAAGCTATTGATTTTGAGGCCACAGACCCGAGGACCATCTGGGAACGCCTATTCAAATCCATACTTTTCACAATGGAGGAGGGCCAGCCATTGTTCTGGATCATAGACGGCGTCGATGAGGCAGACGATCCGCGGGCTCTGATCAGGCTGCTCTCTGACATTTCTCTATCATCTATACCAATCCGGATTCTGCTCGTGGGCCAAAATACATTGGAGATAGTGGCGGCCTTCCGGAAACTTCCGAAAATACTGAATCCCAATCTAATAAGCATCGAAGGTCACTCGGAAGACCTGCGCTATTACATTCGTCAAGAGCTTAGCATGCCAGGTACTGCGGGCTTTAGAGAGAGCATCTTACAGCGGTTGATGATAGGCGCACAAAACAATTTCCTCGTAGGTGTAGTCGATCTCTGTGCTTTCTGTTAATAAGATACTAATGTTTCAGTGGATACGACTCGCTGTTGATAAGTTGAACATGTGTCGTACGCAATGCGAGGCTGAGCTTGCGCTCCATCAATTACAGCCTGGCATGCAAACTTTATATGACCGCATGGCGTCGTCTATTGCTCGAATCCCATCTGCAACAGAAAGGTCGTTAGCATCAGCCATTCTGCAGTGTGTCACTTGTTCAACTCGTGTGTTGACAGTTGCAGAGCTGTCACAAGCACTGCATGAAGACACCTCTGAATTGTTGGATTTTCAGCAATCGATTGTGTATCTATGTGGTGGCTTCGTCGTCATTGATAATAGTGGCAGCGTTGCCATGATCCATCACACTGCTCGCGAATACTTGCTCAGCGTTAACGATAGCCCCTTCGTCGTTGATAGGGGTGCCGCACACAAACAATTATTTCTGAGCTGCATGCGGTGTCTCATGGCTATCGGTCTTCGTGGAAAGATTAAAGTTAATCAGAAGCCCGAATTCCTTGACTATGCTGCTAGCTCGTGGGCTTTCCATTTAGCATCAACTCCCCTCGATTGCGGGCAGGTAGCGGAAGCCCTCAACAAGTTCCTGACCGGCAACTGGGTTCTGACATGGATCCAAGTCCTTGCCACCACTAAGCAACTGCGCGTACTCATTCAAGCTTCAAAATATCTTTCAAAGTATTCTATCAAACAAAAAGAAAACGATGCGGCACGGAACGAGAGAAACAATCACATCATGACCCAAGAACTCACCGAAAGCTGGGCCGTAGACTTCGTGAAGATACTTGGGAAATTTGGTATGGTATTGCGACAAAATCCCGAATCGATCCACAACTTTATTCCCCCTTTCTGTCCGCAAAGTTCTGCAATATACCAACAGTTTGGAAAGTCGAAGGACAAGAGCCTGGTGGTGTCTGGTGTTTCGACAGAGAATTGGGATGACTCGCTTGCACGTATATCGTTCGGATCTAGTACCTATGCTTCATCCATCTCAGCCGCGGGAGCTCAAATTGCTGTCCTCGTTTCGTCAGGAAGTGTGTTCGTCTACGATTGTGTAATTTTCGAGGAAGTAGCAGCCAGTCCGATCAAGCATGGCGAACGCGTATACAGGATGGAGTTGAATAGTACTGGCACATTGCTTGCGACCTATGGCTACCGAACGACCAAGATCTGGGAATTATCCACGGGAAATTGCAAAGTCTCGATTGACAATATCGGATCACGACCGCGACCTCTAGCCATGCTTTTGACGTATAACGATGCTATACTTCTTGTCGGCACTGATGATAGACGTATCAGATCGCTCGACCTGAACCAATCGTCCCCATTATGGCAGCTTGTGGCGGAGCTCGAAGAACCAGAGCTTGAAGGGCACTTCTTGAACTCGTCGAGCTATATGGCCCTGAATAAAGATGGAAAGTTGATCGCTGTAGCCTATCGAGGACATCCGCTATCAGCATGGGAGACCGACGGACCAGTGCATATTGGCCATTGCTGGCGAAAAAGAGAGGAGATTTCCAGAGGCGAAGTGATTGAAGCCGTTTGGCATCCACACTATCCCGAAATCCTGGGTCTATACATAGAAGGTGTAGTGTTCAAGTGGCGCCCTTACGATGATGAAACGGATGAAGTTGCCGCTGGAGCATCAAGACTAGCGATCAGCAGAGATGGAAATCTCTTTGCCACTGGTGATGTTCGTGGGACGGTGAAGGTGTATACTACATCTGACCTAGATCTTCTCTATCAGTTGGTCTCTGAAGATAGCGTTCTCGGCCTGGCATTCAGTCCTGATCTCCGTCGCTTTTACGACATCAGAGGCTATTATGGGAACGCCTGGGAACCGAATGCTTTGATGAGATTTACAGAGCAGAGAGGTAGAGGAAACATCGACAGTGGAAGCGAGACAGAAAGTCTTACTCGCAGCTCTGCAGCATACGAGAGCCGGTCTGGGAGGATTGACTCTATCACAGTACTTGCAGGCTCGCCAATGGGTAGCTTCTACTGCTGTGGTACCGAGAAAGGGACTGTCCGTTTACACCACACTCAGCGAGGGAAGCTTGTCAACCTCCATATCTCCAAGGGCTTTCTGAGCATCGAGCAAATGACCTGGAGTAACAACGGAAGGTATCTGTGCTTCTCGGATTCAAGTAAAAAGGTCTTCGTCACATCTATAAGCCCCAATACCGGTGACTCCAAAGAACCGAATTTTGAAAACATCTTAGAGATACCGATGAAGAACAGCACAGACGGCTCCATCTTACAATTATTATTCCACCCCAATTCAACCCAGCTCTTGATCCGTTCCTCATCGTTGATTTCCACCGTATCCCTCACGTCTTTGTCAGTGACACAATCGTTGGAACTGCATACAGCCGAAAGCAAATGGATCATACATCCTCACGACCCCGCTCTGCTCATAGGAGTCGGACCAACTGCCATCCACATATTGGACTGGCACCTGAACGAACAACAGATTCACAATCTAGAACAAATATCTCTCCAAGACACGCCATCGACCCCGGAGAAAAGTCCCCCAGACCAAGACCAGAAGAATACCGTTGATCTAGTCCTCGTCACCAACGACAAAAAGCATATCTTGGTCCAAACCTCGCCTCTGAACCAAAACTCTAAAGAGAAAATCTTCCTCTATTTTGAAACCTCCGCATGCGCAACATCCGCAGCGGGGACATCGGGCCTCGACCCAGGAACACGCTCAACAGCAACGATAACCTCATATATTCTCCCTCGAAACCTATCCACCCACATCGCACTCGCCCTCTCCTTCCTCTCGCACGACAACCTCATCTTCCTCTCCCGCACCTTTTCAATCTGCTCTCTACGCTTTCCCTTTCGTACAACTCCGCCGTTACCAACCCCCGCTCCCCCGCCATCCCTTTCCAAAAACCTAGCCGCACCAACAACGAATCTAACAGTAACCCCCCTCAACCATTATCATCATCACCGTAATCGCTCAACCGATCTCAACAGCGCTAGAGACGGGATCAAGGAACTGTTTCCCCTGCCAGGAGACTGGATGAGCAGGGATTGTTTGGCGTTGTGCAGTATCTGGGGCGTGGAGAGGTCGTTGCTGTGTCCGAGGAACGGAGAGGTCGCTGTCGTTAGGTGCACGGCTTTGATTTGAACTGGCATTTTGTCTTTGTGGGGATTTATGACTGTATACCACAAAGATGTTGGAGTGACAAGTTACCGCACCTGCAAAGGGTTGGGGACTGAGAGCCCAGAGAGCCGCTTGCATAAGCCCCTGGCAGTCCCAAATATCCCAAGCACTACCCCCATCACCCCCATCACCCACCCACAATATCCCCAGACCCTAGCAGGCGTACTCCAGGACATACAACATACCCAAACATATCCATCAACCACCTTACCTACGACCATCAAGATCCAAGTCTATTCTTCACCATACAACATATTCCCCACAGGATCTGACCCAACCCTAAAATAGAGCTAGCATACATGGAGAATGCTCAACCCATACGACATGGATGCGGGCCTTCCCACAGTACCTCCTACGCACCAACCTATACCGACCCACATGTGCAACACGTGCAAACACTTAGGTCTAGGGTGGGCATGTGATACTTACGTAGATTTATATTTCCTGCATATGGATGTAAGTATGCTATTGACGTCGCTATGGGAGATATTTGTGTTAAAACATACTACAAATACTATAATAAGATGATTCAAGTGTCTTGGCAACCTTTGCATTTTCAACAATTTGGGTGATTCGAACAAGCAAGTATGTTGGAGGCCTGATAAGGACCTTTCATTGAAGTACCTATGTGGTATGCTACATCGCAATGGGTTATAATAGCAAATGTACGAGGTTTGAAGAAGAAGCTCTGTGTATGAACGTTATATGCCTTGCAATGAGAATGTGGGAGGTGGCGTGCGAGATTTATGCGGTGGCCGCTCGCTATGGGCTAGTGGAGGACTGTGGAAAGGAGGGTCGTCTGGACTCTGTATCTAAGTCGCAGATCCGTACTAGTGTAGGTGTGGCATGTTTGTGACTTGGTCATGTTGAAGGAGTTTTCAATTACTCCAATGCTTCTTTCGTATTTATGCCGTAAGTGTCGATTATGAATGAAAATGATTAATTCAAAGTTAGTTGTCCATTGAGAATGATCAAATGGGTAGAGGGCGGAATGTAAGATGTGAATGACTCAATGTTAAGATTGAAGAACCAAAGATATATTGATCCTCGTATTTAGTACTGTCATGCCGTGCCTGGTGAAGAGCCTAGGCTCTTCTGTCTCCACGACGTCCCCTTGTGATAGTCAATGAGGAAGAGCATTATGGCCACCAAACACAGTCCGCCCAAGAGTGTAAACGTCCAACCAATACCCATTGCATCTATCATGTTCTGGAGGAACGAAACCGCGATGGCCGCTAGTGTGCAGCGTACTATGTTACTGGAAGCCTGAGCCGCGGCCGGGTTCCGATGGTTCTTGTCCACTAAGAGGGTGTTGTAGATCTTGGAGTGAATCATTCGCTTCAGGTCTGCAAGAGTGAATATTTTTGGGAGGAGAGGCTTACGCTGAAGTCCAATTGCATGCACAGCCCTGCGACGAATTGGAGGCAGAGAGGAATGGCAATGTGCTAGGACTGAATCAGCTTGGGGCCTTTTGAAGATATGTGAGGAGTGCTGAACCAGGTGGTAGTGGAGAACCCAGCCAAAAGCCACGACTGAGATGGTAGTGAGGAGCATTGGCGTCCAGATGACGCCGAGGCGAGCCTTTTCAACTGGAAAGTTGTCCAGATCATCTCCTACGGCTTTGTCGGTCGATAGACCCCGTTCAATTCTAGCATTACGGTATGCCTTGTCCAACAAGGTACCGGAAAAGAAAGTTGAGACGGTTCCACCGATGCCAAAGGGAAGGTATATTAGACCTGCCTGCCACTGATTCAGCTTGTAGATTTCAATGAATAAGACAGAGAGCGAGGTGTTGATGCACGTGTAGATCAGGTAGAGGATGCCGCAGGCCAGAATGATAATTGTATTATCTCTGCGAACAAGTATTGTCAATGATTTCAAGGGATTCGGCATTCGCCATTTATGGTTGGCAACAATTTCGCTGTCCTTCCAGTGACACATCAGTGTCGAAGAGGGTAACCGTAAGTGCTTTGGTGGTCCAATCGATCCATTGCCCACAATGCTTCGAGAAGTCTCGGGTAGGAGGAAGATCATTATTGACAGACAAATTCCTGCAGCTATGCACAGGAACCAGAATATCCAAGTCCAACTTGCAGCGTAGCTCAAACCTCCTCCTAGGGTGGGACCGATGCTTGGTGCAATCGTTATACTTGTGCACATGAGCTTTGGATTCTCCCATTTGAGCATCATGACCTACCTACGCAAATGAGACCGCACTGACGAAGGACCCTCTTTCCGCGGGAGATGAAATGTCGGTGACTACCCCATAAGCAATTGAGAACGTGCCTGGAAACATTAGCAACCAAGTCAAGCTTTGGACGCAGAGCATGCCAGAGATTGCCAAAGCTTGTAGCACTCGTAGCCCCAGAAGCGCTGAATAGGCGTCCGAAAGAACAATGGCCATATTAGAACCTATGTAGAGACTCAGAGCAATCAAGTATACCGGTTTACGTCCCAGTACATCGGCAGCATCACCGGCCAAAGTCGGCGCTACTGGACACTATCGGTCTCATTGTAATGGAGCAATTGCGTACTGCAATGTAATATGAGATGGGCCTACCAACGAGCCACCGAGCCAACGTAGTACAATATTTTAGATTCATAGGGCTGATGCTTATGTAAGCCTTCAAATGAGCCAATGAGAAGCTCGTCCTACCCGTAGATCGTCAGACTACATATATGAAACTTGAGCTGATATCCAGGCCTCACCCCTTATGATACCAAGCCTTAGGTGAGCGCCGGTTCAGATACAGTCGCGGCGATGCGAATAAGGATTAGGCAAATACTCGATTTCATAAATATGCCACCATTCTACCAGATACATGTAATTGTCTTTGCTACTAAGTTACAACTTGTGAATGACCTCTTGATGTATCCAGGAAAACTCACTGTTCCTGAGCAATTTCTCATCCATGTAAGAACAGCGCTCTCAGTACTCCAATTAATTCGACAGTTACTCAACATGTATAAAACACGGCCGACTCGCAATGACCCATCTGTCATGACTTTGATCAGCAGGGTACTAATATGAGCAGGGGCATGTATGAAAGCGAGAGACTTACAATATTCCACAACGTTTTCGGAGATGTCGATCCAAACAATCAATATAGGCGCTAAGTTTTGGACAGCTGCAATGTCACGCCGTCCAGGTACGGAATGTTTACGGTACCAGCAATCTGATAGTTTTTCTGACAAGCGGTGTTGAAAGTGTCCAACGCCATTGCCACCCAACTGTAACATGCGGATTGCTTGGGGTGACGTGGTGGCCCACACATCTTCAGTTGGGTTCCACCAGACGCTTGTAACAGAGTACAACCGCCAGCGGGATCGGTCTGGCAAGTCGCCGGGCAATCTGGTCCTAATTCTGGGTGCGGGCGTAGCAGTTGGTCGACGATAGCCATGGTATCAGCGAGACTGTAGGTATCCTTACTATTACTATCGCAGACTGGAACGCCGTAGATGAGAGGTTGTCCACTGTGATCGAATTTCGCAGGGGCTGCGGGTGTACCACCGCTACGGTCCTCAAGAGTTGGGGTTCCAATCTGTGGAGCTGCTCGTGCCACATTTGATAAACTAAGTAGGGCGAAGGTCATAATCTCCAAGGTTCCTCTGGGGAGATACATTATGGGAGGTTGCAGCAGATCAAGAAAGATTGGCTGCGGGTTCAGAGCGATCTATGAGAGTATAGAAGGTCTTGGTAGTTTGAAGATGAATAGGATAAGTAGAATGGATGAAGAGAGGCATACTGCCATTTATGCTGAAAAGACTTGACCGAACGAACAAGTTGGCCGCTAAAGATAGTCGAGCACGGATCAAGCCTTGATGCGAAGACTTGATGTTTCAGACATTTTTTGATCCTTTCAAACTTAGAACGTAAGATAAGAGGAAGTGTCAAACAACCGGCTGTTTGATGGATGTTTATTAACAGCGAGCGCAGGAAATTCATCCGATTCGATTGGTGAACTAGACCTTTGAAGCCACGATCTTAAGCTTCAGGAGGCGAAGTTGGCGGAGAGTTTGAAACTGTGTATGTCAATCAGTATGGAAGAACTGCACAGCCTGCAGGAGTATATGAACCCAGGTGGAGAGATCAGCATCCGTCGAGAATACCAACATTGGTAAGCGTGCGGCTACAGATGATCGCAGATCGTGAAGAATGTGCAATCACAATCGATGTTTTGGCCTCAAGATATGTGTGAGGTGAGCATTACGAGCCGGATTCGAAGGCTGCAAGGTCCCTTCAGGATCTCCAACAACTCAAACCTCCAATCACTCTTCCGGACACTGCAATATGTGGATGATGATGCCTCATTCGGGCTAGTGTACGAAGGTATTTCGCGTTAAGCCTTGAGAAGAAGAAGGCTATGCAAGTATAGGAAGAAGGCACGTGGCGATCATAAAGAAGACCATTCCATGATTATCCCAGTCGTCACTATTTCCAACCATCGATCAGAGATTTTGCGGAATGCGCCATGAAGGCGCAGGTTGTTTCATACTTCAAAGAATCCTTAAGGTATATTTCATTGCTGCGTAGCGGACTGCACAGCCTGGTTATATCCTTTCTTGTGCCTCACCCATATGATGCGCTCGAGTGATGAGATCTTCAGGTGAGGGTATAGTTCCTGCAGGAACGGAATCGCGATGGAGAGCAATTGTTTATTGATGCTGGGTGAGACCGTGAGAGGAGGTTGGTTGTACGGCAATTTATCCGTACAACTCTATGATAACCCAAAACACCAAATTGCCAAACCTCGAAACCCCAATCGCCCAGGGGGTATTACTGCTAGAATGCCCCCCCACCACTAGCCTAGGCTGCAGGCTAGCGGCCCTTAGCTGCAGGGGTCCGAATGCGCCAGCCGATATCCTAGACCCTCAAGTTTGCGAATGAAGCCCCCGAATTATTAGGTTAGGTCACCTAACTAAGGTTCTGATCTCGACGTGGTTGACAGTGTGCTGCGGGCGCCCTAGGGTTGGCCACCTAGCTTATTACTCCTTAGGGCCCTATTAATCGGGGCCTAGTCGGGACGGGGTAAACTTGGGCGATTGGGGTTTCGAGGTCTGGCAATTTGGTGTTTTGGGTTATCATAGAGTTGTACGGATAAATTGCCGTATGGTTGGCAAATGATTGTTACGAAACGGCAAAGCCACGCTGCCAGCATAAGGATAAACGTTCCTCCGAGCCCCTTTTCCGGAAAAGACTACAACAGTATCGACTGTCTTTTAATGATTCTATCTCTGTAGACTGTCCTGGACTGCCATGCCCGAGCCTGGCCTTTTACATTATCAATGGCTCGAGATGGCTTCTGCTCCTAGTCTCTACAATGATTATATACGCAAAGCTTCAAATCTCGGCGCCAAACGTATCTACCATTATCATGCTATGCCCAGCGCATCTAAAGGCATCGAGCCTCACATAGCCTTCCTTGAATTTGTTTTATCTGAGAACAGACAGTCAGAGGAGCCGCCGAGTTCACCAACGATCACCGTCAGATCGATACAATCTGTATCCACATTGAATCCGTCGTTCACAGAACAGATTGGCGACTCGAAGCCTCCACTCAGTTTTCTCAGCACGATCCAAGGTGTAGGAAGACGACCGTTAAGCCCAGATGACGAAATTCCCGAAGGGAATGGAAAAGATCTCATCCCGTGGTCAGACGACAATGTAGATGCTACCGACTTCAAGAACATGGAAGATTATGACCCCTGGCAGGAGGATGATAAGTATGAGAGTACACCTGAGTCAAAGACCACAGAGGAACTATTGGAGAACCTATCCTTGGAAGATAAGTCATGTATCCGACGCTATATCATGCTTCACAGAGTATCGAATAGCGAGCGAACCAGCCCAGCAGTGGATGATCCAGGTAGATAATTTCCCTATTCGCCAAATCTCGATTGCTGTCTCTTGCATGAAGGTTATATGTTGTTGTCACCTTTTGCAAACAAGCTTTCAGCGGGTGAAGAAATAGGTATATCCCACGAACTAACATTCAATCCTTACCCTCTCAGCACCTTTCCCTAGACGTCTTCTCCTGCTCTTCATCCTAGGCCCTCTGAACGCCCTACCTACGTTTCGCCGTTCTTCCCAACCCACGACGCCGAGCAAGCACACAAATTTCCTCGCTCACTTCTTACGGTACCCATACCTGACACCTCATGATAATTATATACGGCACAGTGGTTATGTACTTGACTCAGCAGATGATACTCCCTCACACTGTCTCAGTATGCAGGAGTTCTCGGAGCTGCGCCGGCTGGAATGGGACTTGAAGAGGAAAGAGGCAAAGCATTGGTGGCGGACAAAGGAAAGGGGAGCGGTGGGGGTCAAGGTTGGGTTTTTTGAGCTTGCGGATATTGAGGAGATTGGTGATCATGTTTGAAATCAACGAGCAAAGTATAATGATAATGGATAATGAAGCCTCTCACAACAGTCTTCATTCCTGTGTTACTGAAACGAGCGGCGTGTGCGATTGCTAGCTAGAATAGAGTTCGAAGGCAAAATATTCTAGCATCTGACGTAGCTCGGCTTTTTGAGTCGAAGCGTTTCAGCGTTGGTTAATACTGTTACATACTCAAACAAAAAGACGAAAGGCGTTATAAAGAGAACGTTGCCTCAGTGCCATACACGCGTAAGCCCCTTCGGGTTAGTGCCGCTCAGATCTGCTGAGGCTGAAACAGCAGCTTCGCCGCCTTCCAATGCCATGCTCCAGTTCTCTAATAGGTACTCACGCAATCCAATGCATTGAACATCAGACAGCCGTTATACCTGGGCTTCGATACTGGTCTGAGTTTCGAAATGCGCAAGTATGTTACCGCAAAGTAAAGCCAGGCGTTTCATGCTTCTTCTCGTCTTACCTTTCCTCATAATCACAACGCTCCTTATCGTGCAGAGAGTCTCCACTGGCAGTGTCTCAATACCCAAGCTCGAAGATCTGAAACCTGGGCCTTCAGCATCCACAGAAGTACCCAAAGTCATCTACAAACCAGAGCCTGCAAAGCCTCCTCCCATCGTCGACAACTTCCCCCTCGCTGCGAAAGCTCAGTCTTCCAGCGACCTTCCTTCCATCCCAACATGGAACATTCCTCCTTCGCCTCACGTGAACGAGTCGACCCCTGTCTTCATTGGCTTCACCCGAAATTGGCCTCTCCTCCAGCAAGTTGTTGTCAGCTATATAACAGCTGGCTGGCCACCCGAGGACATTCACGTGGTCGAGAACACTGGAGTCATGAAATCAAACCGTGATGGTCTTCTTACGCTTCAAAATCCCTTTTATCTGGACCATCATCGTCTTACAAAAATCCTTGGCATCAATGTTATCCAAACACCGACCCTCTTCACGTTTGCCCAGTTGCAGAATTTCTACACTTTCACCGCGCTGGAACGCAATTGGCCCCACTACTTCTGGGCACACATGGATACCGTCGCTGTCAGCGACGAAGAATGGGATGGTCATCCCTGGAAACCTTTATACGCTCGCGCTTTGGACGCTCTACGAGAAACTCTCGACCCTGCCTGGGGTTCACTCGCAACAAGGTGGTTCGCATACGACCATCTAGCTCTAGTGCGCACGCAGGCTTTTGTGGACGTTGGGGGGTGGGATACGATGATTACGTTTTACTTGACCGATTGCGACATGCATGAACGATTGTGGATGAAAGGTTTCAGGATCGAAGAGGCGAAGGCTGGCAAGATATGGGATGTCGCAACGGCTTTGGGCGATTTGGAAATACTTTACCACAGAGGGGGGGCTAGCATAGGATTAGGCAGAAGGGAAAATACTACCCAATTAAGGGCAGGTCAAGGCGTACACTCCCCAGAACAGAAAGGAGTAATTCCGTCGGAGGAGAAAGGCATCCAGCGTAGCTCGGTGATGTACCACGAAGTACTGCGGCAGCTGGATACGATGCAGCAAGAGAAGAACACCAATAAAGGCGGCCGAAACACGTGGCAAGCCAGGCAAGGCGGTGGACAGGGCGAGCCATTCTATCGAGATCCGGAGGGCTTTGAATTGTCTCTGGGCTGGTTGATGGACCTTGGCCGAGCGGTGTTTTCCGAGAAATGGGGTAGGGACAAGTGTGACCTCAGAGACTCAGGGATGGTGGCTGGAGACGCATGGAGAGTTATTCTCGACTGGGAGAAACCTGATGTGCAGAGAAAGTACTGGAAAGACAAGACTCGGGAAGAGAAAGATCGAGTCGCCAAGGAGAAGGAAGAGGCCAAGGCGAAGGAGAAAGAGAAAGAGAAAAAGGAGAAAGGGGAAGCGAAAGCTGCTGCCATATGAAGAGGTGGATTCTGTGCGTTTTGATCTTTGGGAAGCATGGCGTCTGGCGTCGCCTTCTATACCCAGGTACACAATGGAGTTGGATCAACATAGGAGGCACGACTGGTAGGGCAAGATCACATATAGGGTTATGGGTTGACAGTATCAGAGTTGCCGGTGGAATGTCCATATTGCTTGCACTCCGATGGATCAGGAAGCATTACTTTGTGGTTCTACGGAGTACAGAGGAGTGATCTCGAGCACCTGCAACGTACGTCTCTCAATCATACTTATGCCTTGCCAAAATCGTTATCTCCGCTCGGCCCGTTTGACTTGGCTACGGCAGGGTGTAACTTCCGGATTCGTTGACGTCGTCCGGAGGTGGGGAGCTGCGGCTCCTGTCTACACAAACATTGAGGATCGAGACACTCACTGTTCTTCTCCTCTACATCAGCCAATTGATCCATTATCGATTACTGACCATCCACCCGCTTACCAACCCACGTGCCATCATGTCTACTACACTCTTCCGATCATCCACCGCTCGCTCCACCCTCCGCAACCTCACTACCATCTACAAAATAGCGAAGCCAGCCAGCATCCCTTTCACCCGCGGCAAAGCCACTCTCCCAGACCTACCATGTAGGATACCTTCCCCTCCAAAACCATCTCCAACAGGTAACCAAAACATCCACTAGACGACTACAGCGCCCTCGAGCCCGCCATCTCCGGCCAAATAATGGAACTCCACCACTCCAAACACCACCAAACCTACGTAACATCCTACAACAACGCAACCGAACAGCTCGCCTCCGCCTCCTCCAATCCCGCAGCCCAAATCGCCCTCCAACCCCTCATCAACTTCCACGGCGGCGGCCACATCAACCACTCCCTCTTCTGGGAAAACCTCGCCCCCACATCCGCCGGTGGCGGGGAGCCGCCGAGTGGGAAGCTGGGAACGGCGATCGAACAGGCGTATGGTGGCTTGGAGGGGCTGAAGAAGGTGATGAATGTGAAGCTGGCGGGGATTCAGGGGAGTGGGTGGGCTTGGTTGGTGAAGGATACGGAGACCGGCGCGCTGCAGGTGAGGACGTATGCGAATCAGGATCCGGTGGTAGGGCAGTTTAAGCCGTTGTTGGGGATCGATGCGTGGGAGCATGCGTATTAGTATGTTTTATCCCCCCGCCCCCTTCCTCTCTTTCTTTCCCCTTGAGTTCTGGAAATGGAGCTGTGGGTTAGATTTGAAGGTATGTGTTGGCTGATATGGTTATAGTCTCCAATACCAGAACCGGAAAGCGGAATATTTCGGCGCTATTTGGGATGTCATCAATTGGAAGGCTGCCGAGAAGCGGTTTGAGTGAGTGAGGGAGGAGGTCAGGGGATCGTTGACGCTTTCATGTAGCATATCCTTTGCGTAGAACCGGCAAGTTACTACTGTGCTGGCATCACGCTTGCTATCGGAATAGGTGGCAGCCTTGCCAATTTTGTAGAATATCCTTCGAAGCTGCGTGAGTTGGATTGAAGCAGGAACTCTGTGGTTTGTTCTGTGTACTTTTACGAGGTACTGCATATATGGGCACCTCGATGGTTGTCCAGAGGGATTTCGCTGTAACTGACCGATACTTATTCCGTCCAAAGTGTGAAAAGCACCAGTACACATCGGAGAGCAGAATTCAAGTACGCCCATGCCCATGGCCAGACAGGCATTCCTAGAACTCAATGCATACGAAGTGAACTTTATTCGACAAAAGCCTGATGGCAATCATTTCCATTCCCTCGAAGCCAAGCTATGCGAAAACCCCCTAAAAGTGGCAACATATGCTATGCTATGCCATGGTATCATCAACTAGCAAAAACCCTCACGTTCAGATCCACACTCCCAGTCGCAATCACACACCTGATCGTCTCCTTAATACCCCCCGGATCATCCTTCCCCTTCACGCCCACATCTCCATTCGTCACAGGTGCCGCAGGGCCTTTTATAACTCCAGGCGCCCAGCGAATACAGCTCACGAAATGGCCGTGGGCATCATCGAGCGTCTTGACGCATTTGCCTTCTTGAGCCAAGTCCCAGCATCGTATCGTCTTGTCGTCGGCGACGGAGAGGAGGTACTTGCCGCCCGGATGGAAGATCAGGCCGCGGACCCAGTTGTCATGGCCTACGAGGGTTTTGATCAATGTGCCTCGTGAGTCCCAGATCTTGATGCTTTTGTCCCGAGACCCTGTTGCTAGGAATTCGCCTGAGCTGCTTTGCGCTGGGGGTTTCTTCAGCCCGGCTAATATTGCGAGGTGGGTGTATGAGGCTGCAGGGGCGAAGGTACAGCATTCAATGACGTGCTCGTGGCCTAAGAAGGTAGCTTTCACCTCCCCCGAGTTCGCGTCCCACAGTCGCGCGGTTTGGTCGTTGCCTGCGGACAGGAGCCATCGGCCGTCGAAGCTTGGAGCTACGTCGCGCACCCAGTCGGCGTGGCCGCGGAGGGTTTTGACACAGTAGCCCGTGCTGACGTCCCATATGCGTAAGGATTTGTCGCGGGATGCAGAGACTAGGAGGTTGCCTGAGGTAGGAGCGCCTGCTGCTCCTGAGGGGACGAAGCGGACGGCAGATACCGAATGATCGTGGCCTGGCAGCGTTCTTATATTCTTGTATTCATCCGACGGATCCCATAGTTTGATCGTGAGGTCTGAGGAGCAGGAAGCGAGTAAGGTGCCGCCTCGTGGACCGCCGAAGTCGCAGTCTAACACTGCTTTCGTGTGGCCTTTCACTGTCCGTTCTAGCTCCCCAAGTTCCCAGTCCCAGATCTTGAGAGTGGTGTCTTCGGAGCCAGAGGCAAGGGAGGAGAAGACTGGGTGAAAGGCGACGCAGGTGACGGGAGAACGGTGGGATTGCAGGGAATGGCGAGCTGGAGAGCGAGGAAGCCAGGAGGTAGGGTCTTGGTTTCGGCGCGAAAGAGACGTTGGTGTTGCGCTATCGATTTCGGACTGGAGGCTAGAGTTGCGGGATTCAAGGTCCATTATCTGCAGACGAAGTTCAGCATAGGAAGTCATTGTCATACGATACAATCGACCTTCTTTTGCAACCTGACCACGCTCGTCCACTTCTTCTCCAAGAGACCTTCATACTTTTTACTTGTGGCATCGTCAAATGCATCGCCGATAGCGAGCTCTTCCCGAAGGGCTGCGGCGCTGGTTGAGAGCTTTGCAGAATTTAGATAGGCAATTATTGACTTATGACTGATAGATCGTTAGCGCTTGCACAGATAGTGACTATGTTTCAGTTGCTTACTCACAGCTCTTCTGCTTGCCGTGGAGTCAGAAGTTGGCTCATGGCTACACAAGTCGGCACCTGCAGTCTCAGGGGTCTCCCTTCGTTCGTCTACCTATAGCAAGTTTTGTATCCTTATAAGTGGTCCAGCGGACCTGATCTTTCTTTGTACTCTGCGTGGGCGTGACATCCAGTGAGTCCAGGAGAGATGGCACCCGTTGGAGAATGGAGTCAATATGCGAGGGTAATTGTTAGGGGGACAAAGCAGGTCAACACATCTCGATGAGTCCTCTTGCGACACCACTTAATGCTGAAAAGAGATTCGACTTATTGAGTGTGCAAGAAATTGTGTAGAGGGGCGTGAGGGGGTAGGAAATGCGGAAGATGCGCGCCAAGCCCGCAGTTGTTGACATTCAAACGTCAGAATTAAGAAACACGTTCAACACCCCACCGCGCTTTGATTGTACAAGTTGCATCGCATACTCCTAGAAACTGTCACCTGATTATTTGGGATCTCCAAGCATTCGTCAATTCTCTCTTGAAAGAGATCAACGTCGTATCGCTCTCATTGCTTCGAGGGTTGTACTTCTTCTTGAAGTCCGCCACCCCTAGAGACCGTAGACTTTGTTCGCCGATTACTAGGGATGGCAGAAGAGGAAGACTTCAGCCAATTGCCACTGCCAGATCGATTTGCTCACAAGGTCCTCTCCTGATCGTTTGACCAGTCAAAAAGACACTTCGCTAAGACTTCATAGAATTGGAAAGTACGAAAGGAAGGTTATGAAGATGCAGCAAAGGCATTTGAGGCTACGCCAGACGAGTCGGATCCTACCTTCAAGCCCTTTATACTGGACTCCGGGCTGTGGAGAGGAGCTGTCCTCGACTCAAATGTTGCGGCGCAACAGGAGGGAGTTAGTGCATTGTGCGCATTCCTCAAATACGGCGGCACCCAGGCCACTTCGAGGTACATCCCACAAAGGAGATAATCGTTCTCAAGTACTAAGATGAATATAGGTCTCGAAATGCTACAATTACGCCAATAATAGAGAAAGGACTGTCGTCTGCTAAGGCCACAACAAAGCAAAGCTCGCTGGAGGCTCTGCTGCTATACGTAGAAATAGATGGCAAAGCCGATCAGATTATCGAAGAATTGATCCAAGGCCTTTCGAATAAACAACCAAAGATCGTGGCAGCAACATTGGGAGCGTTGACAGCACTATATCACGCATATGGCGTTAAGATCATAGAGCCGAAGCCAATTTTGAAAGCGTTGCCCAAGGTATTCGGTCATGCAGACAAAAATGTACGCGCGGAAGCATCGAATCTTGTGGTGGAACTATACCGATGGTTAAGGGAAGCAATGAAGACACTGTTCTGGAATGAACTTAAACCGGTACAGCAGCAAGACCTCGAGAAGCTCTTTGAATCAATCAAATCGGAGCCTCCGCCGAAGCAAGACAGATTGCTGAGGTCACAGCAAGCAGCAAAGGAAGCTGCCCCTGTTGATGACAACGAAGATGTGGAGGAAGCGGAGGAAGAGGAAGTGGAAGCCGAAGTTGTGGATTTGGCAGAGCCTCAGGAGGTGCTTGGGAAAGTGCCTGCCGACTTCCATGAGAAACTGGCATCTACCAAATGGAAAGACCGGAATGAAGCTTTGGATGCATTATATGAGTTGGCCAATGTTGAGAAAATAAAAGACGGTCACTTTGACGAAATTATACAAGGTTTAGCGAAATCGATGAAGGATGCTAATATTAATGTGGTCACCATTGCTGCAAAATGTATTACGGCTCTTGCGAAAGGTTTGAGGAAGACGTTCGCTAGATATAGGGGTAGGATAATGGCTCCAATACTGGAAAAATTGAAGGAAAAGAAGCAGGCGGTAGCGGACGCTCTTGGTGAAGCACTGGACTCAGTTTTCGCGTCGACAGGCCTCTCGGAATGCCTGGAAGATATACTGGAATTTATGAAGCACAAGAACCCTCAAGTAAAGGCAGAGACCCTCAGATTTCTTATAAGATGCCTCAAGACTACAAGGGAAGCACCGTCCAAGCCAGAAACGAAGTCGATCGCGGACGCAGCAATCAAACTCCTCACAGAATCGGTTGAAGCTATACGGTCAGGGGGCTCAGAAGTCCTCGGCACACTAATGAAAATTATGGGTGAGAGAGCGATGGGTCCGTACATGGAAGGGCTGGACGAAATTCGGAAGACCAAAATCAAAGAGTATTTCGAAGCTGCAGAAGTGAAAGCCAAGGACAAGCCAAAACCAGTCGCACCACCGCCGAAAGCAGCTCCTCCGCCGCAAAAGCGGACAACTACGAAAAAAGTCGCCCCAGGTCTAAAGGCTCCTGTGAAACAAGCCTCTACACCACAAGCGGAGAAAACTGTAGCAGCTTCACCGCAGCCTAAGCCTGCAGCAAGCAGGGCCATACCTTCGAAGCCTGGCAGTCTACCAAAGACAGGTGCAAGCGCACCTCCAGCTGGGCTTAAGAAGAAACTGGGAGGTGTCGGACCGGCTCCGTCTCTACAGTCACCCCGAAGAAACATATCATCCCCCACTCCCTACGATGAAGCGCCAGCACCCAAGCTGGGACGCGGCCTCGCAGGTCGTCCATTAGGAAAACCTGCTCTCACGCCTACCGAACCATCACCACCATCCGCTCCACCCGGTATGACCGCTGCGGAAAAAGAAGAAGTCGAAGAACTTCGCTCAGACAAAGACCGCCTACTACGATCGACCGATGAACTACGATCCGAAAAAGCAAAACTCCAGACACAGATCCACGATCTCCAGAACCAGAATGCTCAACTGATCGAAGATCACACTCGCGATGTGCTCAGCATCAAAGCCAAGGAGACCCAGCTCGTACGTGCACGATCAGATGCCGAAGCCGCAGAAGGTCTGGTCCAACGGCAAGGCCGCGAAATGGAGAGGCTGAAACGCGAACTCTCGAGGAACGTAAGAGAACAGAGCCCCATGCCCCCAGATGACCATATCTACCATGATCGCAATCCGAACGGCGTGCCTCACCGTCCTGGCATCGAGAGCGGTGAAAGTGGTCGATCGGAGAGCAGGGAGGTCGGCTACCAGCGCGCGAGAGACTACATGGGCAGCCCGAGCGAAGAAAAGGAGAACGGCGCGCTCGACTCTGCTGGGATGAAGAAGCCTGGTGTAAGCAGGGGCGCGGGCGGTGGAGTCAGTGGTGCGAGGGAAGGACATGAGGAGTCGGCGGCGGAGAGTGGGAAGGGGGTTGATAGCTACAAGAGAGCTGCGGAGGTTACGAGTCAGCTGAAGGCCCGGATCGAGATGATGAAGGTAGTACCCACCTTCATTTGTATGTTTCAAGTTTTAATTACTGACTACTAGAATAACAGGCAAAACAAGGTCTGACGAGGCCTGCTGGGCGTGGATGATGGACAACTGAGGCAGAATTCCTTTGGTACATGGAGTCAGGCCGGAACCATGAATTTTGATCGATTGATTGATACCTTTGAGCGCTTTAGCATTACCTGGCTGGAGAGGCGTTACTGTACAATACCTTAATGCCATTGACTGAAAGCTTCACAGTTCTACTCCTTAATCTACCCTCATCTCCCCCTATTCTATTCGATTCCAGAGTAATGTATGCTCCCTATCTATCTATCAATAGCACCATCAAAATCGGGTGATCACAATCTCATAGGTACCTTATGTACCGTGCACCTAACAAAGTCCAAAGCCTGACAAGCAAAAGCAGCCATAGATAGCGAGCGCATGTTTGCAAGCTGTTCGAGGCTGCGATGGTGCTTTGTATCTTGTTCCTAGCAACGCCAATAGATACTACAAGTTCATAAGTGCTGTTGCATCTCCCGCGAAGGTCATAGGTTCGAATTCCCGCCCGGTCTGACTCAAGTGTAGCGGCAGGAAATGGTGAAGCCTTGTCGTACGGGCGCACGGGCTTGTGGCGTGGGTCGTGTTTATTACGGTTGATTGTATAAGAGAATAGGTTCGTTTCCTATTAGCGCTCATGCAATAATGGTGGTGCTTGTGTCCTTTTCTCATTACGGAGAGCCTTCTGATTAAGATAAGATATCCAGCGCCGGTGGTTCAGACACGACGTCTCAAGAGTACAATGTAGATTGCCCTTGAGATGTAAGCTAGCTAGCTACGTATCCAATATCCGTAACGAAGCGGCCATATATTTGCCATTGTCTATGTGCAAATCCCCAACCCCAACTCCAAACCAAATCCTTCCAACAAAAAGCACAAAAGCGAGTGATCGGTCCACCGCTGGGTATCTCTAGAAACTGTGTAAATCGCCATTTCCTGTTTCCTCCATGTTCGCTAATCCAAATTACCTGTCCATCCATGATCCCTGAATATCCTCAATATCCTCCCTAGTTTTCTTGTTATAAATTATATCCTACCCCCGGCGACGACACTCCTTCCGAGGATTTCGATCTCTCCAGTCTCTTCGATTACTCGCGTCCTTTCGCACAGCCACATGCCATTTTCTTCCCGGTAGCTAACGCTCTCGGCCCCACTACTGGTCCTACTATGTCCCGGCACCCATGGCTTCAGATCCACGGTACTAAGCCTTCTATTTGAGGAGTCGGTGGCTGGGGGCAGTGGCAGTGGCAGTGGCGGGCCCATCGGCTGCTGGATCATGAGGCCAGATTGTGAAGTAGAGAGTGTTATGGTAGGGCTCTCAGCTGATGGAGAGGGGTTGCTGTCATCAGAAGAGACGTGGCCACCACTGCTGAAACTCTGATAAGAGCCGGCGAGATTCTGGCTGCTAGGACTCATGAGGCTGCCGTTACTGTTCGTCGCCTGCATCAAGGGAGCCACCATGCCAGGAGCCCAATATGTCCGTGGTGATCCGCCACTTTGGCTGTTGCTACCGCTTTGCAGACTGCCATTGCTCCCTTCCCAGGCGTCGCGTCTGAGCTTTCGGAGTCCTTCGAGCGACATCTCTTCACCTTCCTGCACACGCATCAAGTCCGCGAGCTGTGGATTGGACTGATACTGTGCAGATAATGGGTAGCCGTGCATTGCTAGTGAGACCATAGAGTTGCGGTTGCTCCACTCGCTTCGTTCAGTAATAGGAGTGAGGCTCGGTTCCTGGAAATTGTCACGACCACTGTTCATCCGATGGATCCCCTCAATGGCTCGAGAGCCAAAATAGCCGCCGTTAACATATTCCGACTCGCTAGAGCCTGGTTGACGGGCGAAAAAGCCGAACTCCTGGCCATAGAAACCATCATCATCGTTCTCAAGAGCTTCCGCATTTGCAGCTGCAATGATGGGATCATCATCCTCTGCTTCAGTGAAAGCCATATTTATGTCGTCGAAAGCAAAATCGTCATTGTCGTTTTCCATTCGGTGGATCAAGAGACCGGTCAACTGGTTGGCCTGCGTCGTTGTTCCTATCGAAGTGTTCGGGCCTTCATGAGACTTATGGGTGCTATCCTGACTGTTTGTGCGATTGAACTTTCCTTCGAGAGCTGCTTGATTAGCGGCAAAGGCTAGTCGTTCATGGAGACCAAGGTTGTCCTGGGTTAGACCGGCAGTATGGTTGATAGGGCGTGCCTGTGATGGCTGATTAGGTTTTGCGACAGAGTATTTGGTTCCAGTCCTTGCATGAGCATCTTCGGACGATCCGGGATGTGAAAAATCCAAGGTTTCGTTCTCGTGTGCAACATTGTCTTGTAGAAAAAGCTCTGGATCCAGAACTGGACCGCTGGCTGACAGTTCTCGATCCTGGGCTTTGGGCATTGGCTTCAGATCCCTCAAGGGCAATCCGTACACTCCGCTTGCATCGTCATCGAACACAGTCTCATCAAATGCCTGATAATCTCCATTGTCGAGGGCTGCGATCATCCCATCATCAAAATACATATCATCGTCTTGACACTCATAACGACTTGGAAGTCCAGCTAAATTAGTCTCGGACGCGACTTCGCGCTGTAAAGATTGGGCTTTGAGACCTAGATCCGTGCTTCCGTCAGGGGTAGATCTTGGGCGCAAGGACTTCGTTTTCGACAAGCTTTGATGTTGTTTTAGCTCCACTTGGGAAAGATACGGCGGCGACTTCAAGGCCGTGAGCCCGACGGACTTCTCGTGACTGTCACGGGGCGTGCCAGGCGAAGTAAGACTTGTGCTTACAGGGCTAGCGATGCTATCAAAGGAAGACTTATTAGGGGAAATGAAATTGACGTTGTCCATAGCGTGCTGTAGGACCGGCATGTCACAATCTTCGTCATCGGCATTCACGCCAGGAATCTTCTCTTCCAGACCGTCATCTTCCATATCGTTGTAGTCATTATAGGCAACATCCGCGTCAATATCATCACCGTCAGACAAAGAACTTTCATGTCTATCCCGTTTGGCTTTTTCCCGGTGCTTTTCTTCGAGCCATTTCTCCTGAGCGGCTGATCCTACCCCAGCAAGATCGAAGCTGAAGCGGGAGGCATTGCTTTTGAAACGTTGGGGAGAGCTAGGATTGGTGAAAGCTGGATCTGTGATCGATGCTGATCGAGATCGAGTATTCGGTGGGGACGTTGGTGGTGAAGTTTTTAGATTCTGTATTGGAATTGGAGTCTCATGTAAGACAGTAAGGAGAGCCTTTGGAGGCGGAGAAGAGCTTTTGCGGAGCGCGTCACGTTCGTTGGAAAAATTGGACGGAAGTTTTCGAGCAAAAGCTGGTAAAGAGAGATGGCTGGGCGCCTGGGATGTTTGGAGAGATACCTGATACAGAAAAGCCGATGATCGCCGCTTAGCTGGACTGTCCATATCGCTAGACCATGGTTCTACGTCGTCGTCGAAGTTCTCCTTGAACACTGGTATGTACTCCCTCTCAACACTGCTACAGCTGTCGTCCTCTTGGTTCGAAGCGGAATTCCGCTTTGGCGATACCCCTTTCAATTTGGCCAGCGTCATGTCTAGATTGATTCCAGGAGAAGACAGAGGACGTCCTTGGCGGGGAGCACTGAAGTCGTGAACGACCTTTCCTCGGATCCTTGGATCATAGTCATCAGGCATCCGAGGAGCATTTTGATTCAGCGAACATTCTTCTTCTTCCACACTTTGAGACGAACGTCGACGTGCCAAAAGCGACATTGGATTCAGAAGATTGAGCTTGGCCTTGCCATGACTTTTCTGAATTGTCATTGGTGGCATTTGAGACTGGACTATGATAGGTGGAGGTGGTGCCTGCCTCTGTGGGTGAGGCTGAACGTATAATGGCTTTAGTGGTGCAAGTGGGGGTTCTCTGTTCGGTGGTGGTAGGAAGGAGGCGTTGTATAAATTGTTACTGAGAGATTGTGGACGTGGTGGCTCGGAATAAGCACGCATGGAATCGTAAGCGTGATCAATTGGACGTTTTCGCCTGCTTGAAGTAGGCCGTGGTTGCTGCGAGGCTTCGAGCAGCCGAACTTGTTCCGTCTCTCGAGATTCTTTATGGGGACGGTTCTCCAGAGCCACCAATGGCCGATGGTCGTCCTCGATAGCACTTGCCATGGCCGTGGATTGACCTCCCCGCATCGAATGTCGTGGCGTATCATTGGAGCTTGGATCTTCCTCTCGACCCTGGTCTCTGCTATCGGCTGATGGGCGGGCTTCGTTTCGAGAAGCTATGCGTGGGATGGGTGGTAGTATAGGAGGGTTGGGGGAAATTGGAGATGCTTCATTGATGCTGTTGGCTTGAGATGCTCGCGAAGGAGGGCAGTCGAAGTTGAAGTTGGGGAGGGAAGGCGATGTAGACGTCTCATGGTAGTATCGTGATGTAGTAGACTGCGGAGGAGGAGCAGCTGGCTGGACGGCTGAGCGTCTGTTGCTGGGCCGGATGCCATGGAGGTAGGAGAACATTGCTGAAGATAGCCGCAATGGCGGGCAAAACTACGTGACTCTCATCAGTGCTAGCTAACACAGATTTGGGCTGATATACAGCACTTGTAGCCCACGAAGATAAGATATATGACGATCGCTGGTAATGAGAGAGACTTGAGTATGATAGTGACATCGACCGAAATCTAACTATAAACGGCAACCCGCATCCCTAGCCTCCGCAGCAGAGCAACGAAGATTACCTAGTATGGCTTTGTCTAGGTCTCATTATTTATACACTGATCTCACTCATAGAAGAGACTAGTATAATTACATGCCATCATTGAGCATGAGATGATGTTGAAAGCGAGGATTAGCCGTCGAGCCTCGAGACAAAAGCCAGTAAAAAGACCAAACGCCTGGCTAAGTGGTCCGCAATCCCTTATGCTGATTCATACATGAAACTCCGCCAAAACAGTCCCCCATTCCCGAGATGATAATAAATAACTAGCTATATGCATTACTGAGGCGCCGCAAAGAATCGGCTGCACTCGATTATCTGCTCATCCCCATTCGCAAAGTCCCACCCAACAATCTTCGGATCCTGGGAGCAGCAAATAATTCTCCTGGCATCGAATTGCAATTTGAACACCCGGGCATTAGGCTGACTACCAGGTACGACTTGGTTCGCCTGCCCGGCTACCAAGGGACGAGGAGGACGCGGTCGCTGCTGCTGCTGTGGTACCCCGTTTTGAGCGACCGGAACGGTGTTGTTTGGCCCTCCGGCTATCTGCTGCTGGTTTGGAACGGGCGGCTGCGCCGTAAGTTGCTGGGTTTGCATGAGCTGGTGATAAGCATGAGCCAGCGCTGGATTGTTCCAACCCTGTGGGGTACCCATCTGGGTTATGGTCTGAACAATTTGATGCGCAGGTAATGGACCTTGCACCCCAGCGGCTTGGACCTGAGCCGGAGCCAGGCCTGCTCGATTCGCTGGGACATTGTTGATTGGGTTAGCTAAACCCAAAGTTGCTTGTGCCTGTGCTTGAGCCTGGGGATCTGAGCGAGAGATAAGGGCAGGACCAGCAGCCCGAAGTGCTTCCTCCTGACGAAGTCTATGGCCAATGACCCATTCGTCATCTTCTGTCTTTTTCCATACAATGATGGTCTCATCGTAGGAACCCGATACTATGCGGCCCCATTTGCCTCCACCACCACTTGGCGGTATCTTTGCACCAACGCTCTTGAAGTCCTGGGGCTTTCGGGATCCGGGCGTACCGCGCGACTTTCGTCCGGACTCTGGGTCAATAAGGCCTGCCATACTCGCGAGTTGAAAATTGCGCTCCACCTCCAAGGCCTCATTTTCGAGATTTCTTCGGCCTCCAGGGTAATCTGCGAAGGCCGCTTGAATGGTGCGCACGAGATTGGTGTGGCCGTCTAGGCGTGCAACTTCTGTTTTCGAGACAGGGTCCCAGATACGGATGGTTCTATCGCTGCTTCCACTGACTATTCTCATTCCGTCGTACTGAACACACGCTATGCCCTTCGTATGCGCCTCCATCCTCGTTGACGACTCCCCAGTATGAATGTTCCAGACTCTGATGTTGCGGTCGCCGGATGCGGACACCAGCTCGTTTTTGTATATTTGAATAGCATTGACAGCTGCTCCGTGAAGGTCAAGTGTCATTAAATGAGTATACGGCTCAAGCTGAACAAACTTGTCAGGGAACAAACAAGGCTCTCGCAATGCGATTCCAATGTCCTTCGCATCAATTATGTAGGCAGGACATTGACCACCTCCAGGCACTCCTTTGACGGGGTAATCTCTATCTCCGATCCGGAGTTCTTGTCGATTCCAGATCTTGATGGTTTTGTCCTTGGAGCAGGTTACAAGAAATCGCTTGTCGAACTTCAAGTTTAAAACGGACTCTTTATGTGCACCCACCAGTCTTTTGAGCATTCGGCCTGTTGAAAACTGCCAGAGAATGACACTTTCGTCACTGCTGCCTGAGACGATAAGGTCTTCTCCTTTGTGGTCGTCGAATTGTAAACACAGCACGGAGCCAGTATGACCTTCGAGAGGCTCCCTCACGAGCCGCTGGGTGTCTAGATCCCATACTCGAAGCGTGCGATCTCTACTTCCACTCACTAAAAATCTTCCGGAGTATTGTATTGTGTAGACGCACTCCGTATGAGCATCTTCAGGATGATCACGATGGGGTAGCTGAAAGCTCCTATACTGCCCCGTGTCCCAATTGTGCTCGAGCCTCCTCTTTTGCTTAAAAACATGATGATAGTTCAATCTTGCACCACCTGGAGCACCCCACATTAAGGGCGCCCTCTGACCACCTCCAGGCACCGTCACCGCCTCGGATGACGAAGCTGCGTCCAGTAGGAATTTTGCGGAATGTGGTGCATCTGGGATCGCCTCAGTCTTCGTCTGTAAGACCCGTGCACGCATAAGGTCTTCCTCTCGCTGGATATCTTGGGACACCTCGGCACTTTGTCTAGTCGGCCCTGGCGAGGCCATCTCGATATCTGTAGGCTCTAAATTACTAGTATAGTCTTGCATACCTTGGCTGTCGATAGCTGATCCTCCCAGACTTTGAGGCCTCGCCGGCGATCGCAGGCTTGCTCGTGCTTGAACTCTGTAAGGCTTTGGGGTGCCTTGCGGTTGGCTTGGTCGATGTATAGTCCCTGGCGATTTCTGTAAACCTCGAACAGATTCTCTTTGCTTTCCTGACGCTTTTCGAGACGTTTCTCCGACGAAGTTCGCGCTATTCCCATTGTAATTTGTTTCGAACTCGTGAATCGCTTCTCCGTCCAGAGTCCATCCCTCACTGTCGTATTTTCGCTTCCAAAGGCCATTGTCCTGAACTCGTTCCCTCCATGCTCGAGAAGCCCTTGAAGCCTCCAACAACATCGTGGGGGTCAGGTAAGAGAAAATCTGCGACATGATCTCCGAGGGGAATATAGTGATAGGATCCTTATGGAAGAGGGGCCACAGTTGGTCGACGACCTCAGCTATAGACGAGACTCTCAGTGTACGCAAAATGTTGTATGCAAAGTCTGAGATAGTCAGCATTACTCTTTCCGTGCTTGCAGGGAACAAGAATTGGAGAAATACCAGCTTTTTCCGCTTCGCTTAATGCTAGCACCGCGGCAGAGAGTCCAGTAGCTGACATGATCTGCGACTGGAGCAGTCCATCACCTCCAGAATCCATTCCCATAGGCGAATCGCACCCATCTTGGCTTCTAGTGTCCTCAGAGTAGCCCTCGTCCATCTTGTAGGAAGCTTCCATCTTGAGGGTTGAAATCATGGACTGTGGAAATCGGCCATGCAAACTCTCCATCTTATTCGCAGAGCAGCCCGCCAGTCCTTGAGGACAAGCCCACACTGAAAGCCAGACGGCGCTTTCTGGAGTCAATCAAGGGCTACTTGGTTGCCTGAGGAGCATGAGGATCTGTATAGGGTACCGAGGACTTCTATATTAAAGAGCCATATACCCGCAGTATAGTACAAATGGGAATAACGACCCCCAGCAGTCGTGATATACGTCAATCGGACAGGCTAACTGTCGTTTGTTGACGTGGAGGTCGAGTACTTCACGCCAAGAACAGGCGCTTGGCTGCCGCCGCTAGAGTCTCGCTTAGGAAATCGCGGATCACACAGAACTCTCTTTATAGACTGACTTCTCCTGTATGTACTTCTCCATCAACAACAAGGTCGACAATCATGGTAAGCTTCATCTTCCTTGGAGTCCTTCCTCTCGACTCGAAGGCCGCCTATCGTTCCCTACGATGAGCGATCCCACCCGCCGCTACGAGCTTCTCGGAGCGAAGTAGCACGGTGAAGATATTGGCTTGAGCCATGAGTCTGCAGCAATGCGACTTGTGGTCTCTCTAGAGTTCAGAGAAGATCGCAATTAGTGAACGCAAGTCGCTGATGATCTTCTTTTCTCAATGACAGCCTCCCAAGCAAGGCAAAAAATCCGCGCCAGCGCCTTTCCCTCAGAGTAAGGCGGGGGCTACCAAGAAGACTGCCAAGGTATGTTGATCACCTCTGTATATCTTCTTCAAAAAGAAAGAGGAGGGCCGACCGAAATTCATGGATCATCTAACAATCCCTAGAACCCCCTCATCGAAAAGCGACCGCGCAACTTCGGTATTGGCCAAGACATTCAACCCCGTCGCAACCTCTCGCGCATGGTGAAGTGGCCTGAATACATCCGCCTACAACGTCAAAAGAAGATCCTCAACCTCCGCCTGAAAGTCCCACCTGCGATCGCCCAATTCTCAAACGTGCTCGACCGCAACACGGCCGCTCAGACCTTCAAGCTTCTTAATAAGTACAAGCCAGAAACTAAGGCCGAGAAGAAGGAACGGCTACTGAAAGAGGCGACCGCCGTGAGCGAAGGCAAGAAAAAGGAGGACGTCAGCAAAAAGCCTTATGCCGTCAAATATGGGTTGAATCATGTGGTGGGATTGATCGAGAACAAGAAGGCCGGCTTGGTGTTGATTCCAAACGATGTGGATCCCATTGAGCTAGTCATCTTCTTGCCAGCGCTTTGCAGGAAGATGGGTGTGCCATATGCTATTGTCAAAGGCAAGGCAAGATTAGGTGTCGTAGTCCACAAGAAGGTATGTTATCCCTCCAGCTTCCTAGAAAGCCACATGTAGATCCTGACGATATCTTTACAGACAGCAGCCGTTCTAGCCTTGACGGAGGTCCGTAGCGAAGACAAGTCAGAGCTTTCTAAGTTGGTCTCGACGATCAAGGAGGGCTATTCGGAGAAGTACGAGGAGGCTAAGCGCCACTGGGGTGGAGGTATCATGGGCCAGAAGGCTATCGCACGGACGGAGAAGAAGAGGAAGGCACTGGAGGGTGCTATTAAGATTTAGGCAACTGCTAGAGATGCGCTCTATGTTATTTCGGCTTTGATAGCTCCAGTCAAGCACTGATACCATATTCACATTGATGAACCGGGCTGTCAAAGTCTATTAAAGGCCTGCATCGTACCCGTTCCAGCATCCCACACATCGTATCCCCAGTCCAGTCCTCATAACCCCATTACCATTTACCGCCGGAACACCATGCTCGCTCTGAAACCCCGAAGACACCCATCTCATCCCCCACCCTCACCCCGCCTTCTCCACACCCTTCTCCAACTCCCTCGCCACGCTCCCCTGCGCCTCCTCATACCCAGGCGGTGGTCCATCTGGCGGCGCAGCCGGCCTAGCGATAGCCTCACCCCCCAACCCCACAACGCCATTATTCGCCGCCGGCGCTGCCCTCACCCTCCCCCCATTCGGAGAAATAGGCACAGGCCTCTGTATCCTCGGCGCCTGCCCTGCCCCAGCCGTAGCTTCCTCATAAGCCGGCAACTGCTCCAGATCAACATCTAGCCCGCTTCCATCCACAGGCCTCCCGCTCTCCCGCGCCACATCCACGGCTTGAACGAGGGTCTCCCGTATGCGCTCATAGGTGCTGTGGAAGTCGAAAGCGCCGCCTTCTTTGAAGGTCAGTTTTATGGTGACGAGGGTGTGGTGCGGGGGGATGCCGCCGGCGGGGACGGGAAGGAGGAGGCCTTCCCAGGTGTTGGGGCCGAAGAAGGGGGCGGTGACGTGGGTGTCTTGGAGGTTGAGGAGGGGGGCAGAGAGGGATCGGAGGGCTGGGGTGGGGGTGGTTGGGAGGTAGATTAGCTGTGTAGGGGGTGGTTAGCTGTAGGTAGTGATTTGTGGGGGGAGCAGGGGGGTGGGGCATACTCGTTGGTTTGTGATGATGGCGATGCCGTCGCTGGATTTGATGGAGAGGGGTTCTTTGCCTGGGTAGGAGTTTGGTGTTTCGAGGGTTAGGGATGTGCGGGGGGGAGATGTGAATAGGACTTTCTCGCGGGGGAGGCGGACGAAGGATTGAGGGCCGTCGAGCATGACCCAGTTTATGGACATCTTGCGGATTCGTGCGCAGTGTGGTTGAGAGGTGTCCGTGTATACCGTAGGCAGAGCTGAGCTTGCGGAAGAAGGGTTGCGGATGGATGTGGACGCAGCTTTTCAGGTGTGATTTGCTGCAACGCTGAAAGGCTCCAGTGTAGGTTGTCAAGATCGTGTAGGAATTTGCGTTGTTGAATGTGGAGGTGGATCTCTGAGCAGAGTTTGTTGGGTAATGGATTAGTTGGGGATGTTCGGAGGCAAAAGCTTGCACCACATTTCTGCAGATCAGGCGGGCAAAATGACGAACAAATTGGATGAGTGGGTGAGTGGCTACAACAATCTCTCACATCTTCAACGAAGTACTTCCTTAAGAGCCGACATTCACGTACTATATTCCTTTTCGGAATAAGACAGGGAACTGGGAACGGTGTCAACGAGCATCACTTGGGCATGAGCACACCACGTCGCTTAAGTCATATATCTTACAGGATCTCAGCTATTGTCTAGCCTTGAAGACTCCTCTGATGGTATCATAATTGTTTATGTCCAAGGCTATGATCTCAAATCTAGCACTTTCCAGAGATCACTCATTTCCACGCCACCTGTCTCCCCGTCGTCGAATAGAATATCCGACGATAAGTACTTTTCTATACAAGTGCTTGCCGGCGGCAGGAACATTATTACATACCGTGGGGGTATCCAATATTGGGTTGTCTCGCTCAAGATTGTTTCAAAAGGGACCAGAATGTTTCGAAATGTGAGTTTTCGGTCCGAGAGTTGGACTGTATCCACAATTTCACATGATGTTTTCTATATATACTGCCATTTGGCACGCAGGCCAATATCATTCCGGTTTTCAAAGCGGTATCACAAAACTAAAGAGGAGGACGATATGATTTCTATTCCTATAATGTGTCAGGTCAATGATATTATTTCCTACCATAGTCAGCTAAACAATAGTCCTATCCCACAATATCGTGAGATCAAGCCTCTACTTAGCGACGAACCGATCTCCGCTTGGTTTTCCGCGTCCGCCTGCGCCTTCTTCAGGCCCTTCCCAGGGCCTCGTGTGGCTTCAACTGACCAAAAGCACGCTTGCTATATATATCTAACGTGGTGTGGTGGCTTCCCACAGCTCTCTCTGCTGCGCTAGAGTACCTACCACTTCCGTTCAAAGGAGTCGACAGCTCGATCGACGTACCTTTCCAGTAAGTTTGGGGCGTTTGCCTCTTCATTGCCCAAGCTCGCATTCTTCCGTAGGTACTATCCCGAAGCACAACCGACCCACAGACGAACGGCAATTACCGAACGTGTTTCGTATCTAACAGGTCAAGCGTAGTAAGGCACTTTTTCCACAAGAGCTTGGACTGCTATTTCAACGCCGTCCATGTTCATCAGCATCTCTGCGCACTCAGTAAAGTCCAGAAGCCATGTATGGATTTAGAGCCAATACCGGCTGAATCCCCGCGTCCTGGATGCCCAGAGTGGTCTAATCTATGCTTTCCCGATATCATTGGCGTATAGCTCGTCAAAATCGACTAACGAGATGGGAGACTTAGGCAACTGTAGTCCGAGGAATAACTAGAGTAGCGAAGTGTTATCCGAAATCCTTTAGTAGAGTCGCTCCTAGAGGTTATCATGTTTCACCTTCTAATGCCGATCGAATGAGTTCGATAGATGACCGTAGGCACGATAGTCGACTGCGATACTCGTGATGGACTTCTTAATTAGAGGGCGCAGATTGTTCTGTCAAATGGCGTAGAGCCTGGAGCCTGTGGAATTTGATAGTTGATTTAGTATATCGGAACGAACCTGCTTCTTGGGATATAGTCTTGTAGACGAAGAGTAAAGTAGTAGGGCTTGGGAAAACTGCATCTTCCGCTAGATACTCGTTATTCGAGCGATGGTGGTAAAAATCTAGCTATATAGACTATGGTTTAAGTTGAAGCTAGCGATACCTTTTCCAAGGATGTCGTGGTGCCGGGTGCAAGTCTTTTCAATGTTGCTGGCGTTGGAGGCACCGTGTATGCAGCCTAAGCCTTGTGGGTATGAGCTCTATGTAGTCGCCGTATCGTTCAAGGTATCGGATTGCAGCTCAGTCCCTAGATATGTGGTACACGCCTACCATATCTGTCCCTCCTAAGGTCGTTCTCGTACGATCGGTGAATCGAGTGCCGTACTCATTGGGAGCTCGCATATACTGTTTTGCGATACGAGGCTTCTGTATGCCCGAAGCGTTCATCTTGCACCGCCCTATGATGATAGGCGTGCGGGTACGTTTTGAGGAAATTTTCTGCTTCACCAAGCGCCTGCGAACCGTGGACGGCTTCCATTGCACCTTGGAGTCTCACTATCCAGGCCCCGATCGTGTCCGTTAAAGTATACTTATTCTAGGTAGGATCAGGTGGGATTGCCCGTGGGTCTACCTGCAAGAACAGGGCCGGGGAGGAGCGGCGGCCATCGGTCATAGGCCAGTCCCAACACGATCGCAAAGGAGCTTGCAATGTCGAATCGCCAATGCATCGGCTAATGCATTGCTGAACCTCGCTAAGTCCAACTTTAGATCCTTCATCTGATCCAGATGGAGTTTAGGAAGTCTTCGAAGTAAAAGGATTGAAAAAGGGACTAGGCATGGCTTGTTGCCCGAACTCGTCATCAGCATCGTTGAGCTTGCCTATTTTCATTTCAAGAAATGGTTTGGCATTCTTGACTCAAATGGCCAACGACTGTGACACGTTAGCAGTAGTCTCCAGCTTCCGATCTTCTGTTAAGATGATTTTGTCAAGCTCTTCACGCAGGATCATCTCTTCGCTCCATCTCGCGTTCGCTTTGCAGTCCATCTCATTCAAATTCGTGCAAATCATCTCTGGTAATGCCATGATTCTTTCGCTGACGAGGACGGCACACAGGTTTTGATTTCTCTGGCAAGCGCCCAGTATCTTCAAGCCACCAGGTCTGACATCGAGCCTGCGGAAGCAGATGACTCTACGCACTTTGATATACCATCTTCAGACCTATATCAGCGAAATCTATGGTAGCCGTGGTATGAACCTTGAAATCGTTCCATAGGGGTGCGAAATGGTGTCGTATCGTTCATGATATATATATAACAAAGTTTTACTATTGGATCTCTAGATTATTACCCATAGAACTTCGGCTTCTGGAAAGTAATAATCAGAAATTGTATGAACTATAAGTCCCGTTCAACCCTTTTTAAACGGCTGCCGCGCTCGACTCTGTGCAAGGTCTGCGATTTCTAGGTCCAAACTTGCTTCCTGCTGCCTCGTTGCAAATGATGACGGCGTCGATACTTGGGCCATGATGGATAGAATGCGGTCGAAGATTACTTCGAGTTTCGCATTTTCGACATCAAGTTCTCGCTCCTGCTATTGAGTGAGATGAGCGGCATCTCGGAACGACGAGGTCATTGAAACAGCCGGTCCTCCGGTTTCTTCCTCCCATGCCTTCGGCACGAACTGAGTGGGACGAAAGCGGATATGATGTTGTATTGGTGATCCACCTGGGCAAGGCAGATCGTAACAGAGGTACAAGTACTCGTGATGTATTGATAGTAAGTCTTCTTCCAATCAGTAGTGAGGGTGAGTTGATCGTTGAAGCAATACTCACGAAGCGACCACCAGAAGCACGAGGCATGACGATGCGCGAGGGGGGCGACGACGTTGAACAAGAAGTTGAAAAAAGAATTGGTACAGACAACGAAAATGAAGATGTTGTAACTTGAAGAAAGGATGTTGAATTTGTCTGAGGAAGGTGCGCCTTAAGTACTTGGTTAACCCTCAATAACGACGATTTCCTATTCACTCTGAAACGCCAAGACTTCCAAACAGTTCCGTGACGAATCAATGAAGAACAATAGGAAGCACTGCGGGAACACGTCACACCACGAAGGACTGTACGCAGGAGCATCATCCGCGATCATTACAGTTCGGCTTTAATGTAGGGTAGATGATAGCAGGGATCAAATTGTTGGTGATGTATCGCTGATCGTTTTGAATAGGGTGATATTAGCAGCGTTGAGATCAAACAAGGACAGAAACCAAGGTTCGAATATATATATATATATATGCTAGTAGTTGAAAGGGTTATGAGTCAGACTTGACCGTTTGTAAAGACAAACAGATCAAGAGATGGAGACTTGGGGTGTGTAGGGATTTATATAGTTGTAAGATGCTGCAAGTGTTTAGAGTGACGGAGACTGATAATGAATAGAAGTGAGTAGCAACGAAAAGAACACATCGAGTGAATGAAGCCTTCTTATGGCTCATCGGCACAAAAGACATTTATGAGTAACTCACCATTTACCGTCGAGTGAGGCGAGCTAGTAGCTGAGCTTTGGCGTGTTTGTCTTCAGTATCCCACGACTCTATGCGTGTTTTGGCCTCATCAGACGTCCATCTCTCACCTAGTCATCAGATATGACGAGACCTTCCTATGTTGGGCCATCTCAAAAGCTCTGTGTAAGGCTTCTAGTGAATACTTTCCAAGACCAGGGTGTGAATCACAAGGAACTATGCTCCACAAGGATATGGGGTTTTGCAAACTCAATGAAGAGGGTGTCAATGAGATCCAGAATTGCTTGCTACATCTCTGTGAACCTTATGACCACCTTTCATCCAATCCCGGTCTGATGGAGCGCTGTGAAGATCCCATCTCAGCACGCTGCTTCATTAAAGTCACTGGTCCAGTATCGTGCTCATGCATGGCCATAGGAACGACTTCGCCATATGGATCCCATTCTCGTCGGACGGCACCTTTACCACCTTTCTTAGCAGGGCCATTCGCAAACACTGGGTCAGGGCATGTATCCATGATGGACACCATATCCATTTGTACGATGTGGCTCTCAATGCCAGCGAAAATGCTTGGGGAGCCCTGGGAAGGTCTTGAAAGTACATACACGGGAGAGTCTTGTCGACTGCGATTAGTTTTGAGTCTCAGAGAAGCGCTCCAGCCACGGCGATTATTCTTCGCTTCATAATGGTAATCGCAGCACCCAGTTTTGTTCATACCTTCAACCTGCTTTTGACGAGAGCTTCCTTTGGCGGAACAGGGGTCGAGATCTGCTGCATGATACAGTTTGCTTCCAGGCATACGAAGATCAAAAACCTTGATAACTGAATGGCGACCACCCCCAGCAACAAATCTCTCAGTACCAATCGACAGAAGGGAATATACTGGCGAAAAGGTGTCGACAGGGTCGAGAAACACAGCGGTCGTGGATTGAGGTGTGCGCAGGTCATGGAGGCTTGAGACAGATTAGACCTAACACCGATTTTCAGATATGATGCTTGCAACGTACCGAGTGAATCCATCGTAGCCCCCACTCAAGAAAATATCACCCTCGGCTCCACCAGCTAAGGAAGAGAGAGGTATTTCTGCTAAAGAATAAATCGATGTAGCACTAGCGGAGTCGACCTCTAGCATATCCAAGCGGGCATCTGCATCTGCATCAGATAGCGCTAGCGAACATACACTTTTTGGCATCAGTTCTCCTCGGCCGATGTCGTAGATACGTATGGGTATCTTGGCTGGTCCCAAACCCACTGCCAGTCGATCATCCCTCAAGAACCGAGAGGACCAGGTTCTCCCACTGTGGCCGGTTGGAATCACCGATGTCTCCCCTGCGTTACTCACGTGAGTCCGGGCCGAGTCAAGAGGGTACAGAGCAACAATGGAGTCAGATAAACAGGCGACAAGAAGACGATGGCTGCCTGGAGTCGTAGTGGCAGACCGCACAGGACGGCCTGCAGTTTCGTAAGATACCAACACTTTAGCCTGTCCCTCATGTCTAAGTCTCGGTAAGCTTACAAGAGAAAGACTACCACTAGCTCGGCCGACTATTACTTGTTCTGGGTCTTTCAGGTTCTGCTGTGGTCGAATGTTCACTGAAGTAATATCATCTCTTCCCTCGACAGCTCCCTTCTTCAAAAATTTATCCCATGATATGGTGTGCTCATGGACATTGAAGTCCCCGCGATTTCTAATCTTCGTAGCTAACCGCATGTCTTTTGCTTTGCTTCCCATGTGTTTAACGCGCATAACCAGGCCAGCACCAGCACCCCAAGCTACCACCTCTTTCCTAGAGCTCCAATCGCCCCCATACCATGTCTCATAGCTATCAATCACAGGGACGAAGCCCATGGTCTGACCGGCTCTAAGGTAAGCTCTCTGCCTTCTATCGTCGTGGCCATTCTCTGATGGATGATGTATACTCCAAGCGAGAAAGGCTTTTCGGTCCCAATTCCGTGAATGAGTCGTCAATGCATGGGCAGCATCCCTCCAGAATGACGAAGAATATATGGTAGGTGGCTGAAAGTATGGGAATCTGGTCCTGGAGAACACTCGAAAACCATCCTGCTGAACGAATGTATGAATCCTTTTGCAAGTCTTCGATAGGTTGGACAGTGCCCTGGCAGTCTCAACATGCGAAACGATTTGAGATAAAAGCTCTGGTGGCAGGGTGGTAAGGGTCTTGTTGTCATTGGTAGTGCCGGCTGTCATCGTGGAGAAATCCTGTATTCCAAGATTATTCTTCTGCGCTGCAAGTAGTCTTAGATATGAACAACTAGCGATTCTAGTAATGGAGAGTAAGTCGCCGGACGTATCGGCCAGCCAGCAAGTGTAGCTTCACAAGGCCAATTAGTCGCCAAACCTGACAATTCGTAAGTCTTTGATGACCTGTAGACGAATGAATGGAGCGATCGTCCGTCGGATCTGTTCCGCCCCTGAGTTCTTCTACGCGAAGTCTGGTCCCCTTTCTTGCTTGCTGAACATGGCTGCTACGCGTCATGTACGGACAAAGGTTTTGGGCTCGACCCATAGATTATCCAAAGACCTCGTTGATAGTCGCTTACACGGTCTGGAAACTCCTCCTAGCCTGTATAGTAATCCTCAGCCCTGGCTCGGGATATGACACTTCGACGTCACTCTTGTACCCGGATGGGTATATCACGAATATAGTATCCTGGCGAGAATGGTTACTGAAATCATGGCTTCGGAACCTGACAAGATGGGATGCAATCTACTTTACTCAAATTGCGCGACGCGGATATATGTGGGAGCAAGAGTGGGCCTTTGGTTGGGGGTTTACCAAGCTGATAACGATCATTGTCCGGAGTGAGTCTGTTGTATCCATTTTCTTCTATACTTGAGACTGAAACTCGTAGTTCCTACTCTGATGGGATATTCGAATTCGTTCAGCAATGAAGCTCTTGCAGGAGTGATGTTGTCCCACATCTGCCATCTCTTGTCTGTCCTCATACTGCATGAGCTCACATTGACTGTATATTACATATTATGCCAACCAAAGCGCTGCCAACTGGCGCTCGTGGCCGCAAGTCTTCACATTATCTCGCCTGCGGGCATGTTTTTGTCTGCACCCTGTGCTGAGAGCTGCTTCTCATTCCTGAATTTCCTGGGTTTCTACTGCTATGCTAAAACGCTTGAGGGTCATTCGAATATAGCCGAAATATGCAAGGATATGCTCATACTTTTTTCTGGCATCGCATTTGGCGTAGCCACTACCTTCCGAGGGAACGGCCTGTTCAGCGGCTTGACCCTCGTCTACGACGCCATTGCCTGCATTACGGTGATTTTGAGAAACAGAAAAATCAAGTCTGGCATTCGGAGACTATGTGTCACATGTGTTTCAGGCGCCCTAATGGCTGGAATTGCGTGTGTACCTCAGTACTTGGCTTATGATGAGTATTGTAGGAGGTGGGACACAAAGGAAAATGCTAGACCATGGTGCTCAGGGTGGATCCCAAGCATCTATGGATGGGTCCAAAAGGAATACTGGTAGGCTCACTCAATCCCTTTACACCTCCGGCGCTAACCATCTGGGTCAGGGGAGTCGGTATTTTTAGGTATTGGACGATTTCCAACCTGCCCTTGTTCCTCCTCGCCGCACCAATGCTTTACATATTACTAAATTCCGGAGTCTGGGCTTGGAACGGTGACATTCGCCATAGGGATTCTGATCCGGCACAGATACAGGGCGGAGGCGGCGTCGCAAGGCCACATATCTCCTCAGTTGACTTGCAATCGAATGTGGCCCCAGTCATAGCATTTCGCTACGCAGTGCCGCAAATCATACTTGCAGTGTTGGCTTTTACGACCTACCACGTCCAGGTTATCACTCGCATCTCATCTGGTTATCCTGTCTGGTATTGGTGGCTGGCGTCATTGATCCTAGAAGATTGTAACACGACTTATATGGGAATGAATCTCAATCCTGCGAAGATGATCACGATATGGATGGTTATCTATGCCGTTGTGCAAGGAGGATTATTTGCAGACTTTCTTCCACCAGCGTAAAGTTCCTCGCACGGCGGCGATAAGGCTGTGGGGCGGGTATGCGTAACACACTGGAGCCTGAGATAGTCATTGGTCAGCTTTATATAATGACAACATCCCAAACACTCGAGTATTGCAGGTACATAAAAGGGTCTGACAAATTCTTGCTTCGTTAACAATTGTTCGTATTCTGTCAACGTCCTCTCCTCCATCGCAGAGCGTGTCGGTGCAAGCTTTCTAAAGATCGGAGCTTAATCCTAAAAGCACGTGATAGAATATCCCAGACTGCTAGATCCCAAATCAACAAACACCTTATTGAAACTGAGCAACTGTCCGCTGCGTTTTTGCTGCTCGTAGTGGTGACAGTGTCCTCGAGGAGAACTGCCACGCTTACAGCTGTAGTTACTATTAACATACGACGACTGGAAATGCCACTAGCCGACACCAGCTCATGCTCAATTTAAACACCCATGCCGTACGTATTACTACCATACCCGTTCAGTATCCTCGTGATAGGGATGTACTGTCGGTACCTGTGCTGACGTCGTCGCTCCAACAGGGCTCTCCTACGGAACAGTCGCTCCATTCAATGAGTCTGAGTGCTTGCACACCTCGCCATCCTTCTTCACCTCATACTACGAATCATGGACATTGACGCGGGAGCGTTAGCTGACCTGATATCATCGATGGAGGGAAAAGATGCAGCCAACGAGTCTCGGGCAACATCGCCAGGGCTAGGACCGAGACGCTCCCAGGACACAGAAGACCTCAAGAAATTGACAAGGAATAGACCAAGAACATACCCATACTTCCGTTATCTGCCTTACGAGGTTGAAAGCGAGGCCGAAAGACATGAGAACCTTAATGAAATTTTAAAGCAACTTTACATTGCCGTAGAGGCAGGGGATTACTCTGTGGGGGCAACACACTGGACTAGGGAGTTGAGGAATTGGCTCGGCTTGAAATTCGACCCAACAAAGGACGAGAGGATCAGGCTCATCCGATTGTATTATGAGCTTGCTCTTGCGCCTGGTGTAGGGATGACCGCGGCGGAAAGGTTCGCAAGCATGTTCATGGTTTTGACAAAGTGAGTTATGCTCCTTTTCATAGAGACATGAGCGACGCTCACTGAATCAGACGGAAACACTACCTACGACCTGGCACCGATCTCACACTGGATTGGAGACCGCTTTTTCGCGAATGGAAAGTCTTTGTACTACCGTCAGCATCGGGCATGATACATACACAGAACGTGAAGCGCAATTACCGGACGCTGGCTAAGATTTGCACTTTCGCTCAATTATATTTCGACCCTAGAGAGATCCCAATAATGCTTGAGGAGATATTGCCTTACTTTTCCACGTCTTTCATCGAAGGCGCCTATGTGGTTACTGGGCTGCTCAATCTACTTTTCCCTACAGCCCCTCCCCCACATGAAGCGGCAGAACTGTTGCCTCAACAATATCTGCCCACATTCTTTCACCTATGGTCGCTGGTAAACCGATCAAAGGTGTTTGACACAACCTTCTTAGATCTCTTCTCGAGGCTGGCTCGAGACTCATTACCAGCTTCACAAGTCCCGTTTGCAGAGTATGGTATTTACACGAAGGAGCAGTCATCATCAATATTTACCGCCATTCTTCGTCTACTCGAGATTCCTGTCGGGCAAGCGACATCGCCATACAGTGGGGTGATCGATCTCGCCGCTGGGCTTGGGATTATGCTTGAACGAGATGCAAAAAAGCATCCCGTTAGCCATCACATTGCTCGATGGATCGTCATGTCGCTCTCGCCAGCTTGTCTGGACGAGTCCGACTCTATAATGACGAACCTGGAGGGTCTCATACAAGCGGTGGAAACATTTTACCACCCCTCAAACTCTGGTGGCTGGACTAAGCCCCTATCCCAGCTCGTCTACTATCTGACAGACTTCTTCGTCATGCGTTGGAACCGTGAGCAAAGTGGAGAGATGGAGATACCTGAGGATCGTAAGCTTAACGTTGCGTTGAAGGAACGATTTGTTCTATGTTTGAGAGACGTCGTCTTCATGGGCATATACGCGAAGAGCGGTACCGCAATGAATTTTTCCTTGTCAAGCTTGCAAAGCCTTGCGTACCTTGAGCCAAACTTGATACTTCCTGGGGCACTCCAACGGATCTACCCCTCCATGCAGGGCTTAGTTGAAGTCCACCGCACTACCTCCTCCCTACGAGCTCTGCAAGTACTTTCAAGGACAATGGTACGCACCAAGGGTTTTAGATGTCATGTCACTACGATGCTTGGTCTTGCACTTCCTGGAATAGACGCCAACGACTTGGACAAGACCTTATACACATTATCATACTTTCAATCAGTATGTTACTGTATTCCATTCCAAGACCTCACCAAAGGAAAAGAGGATGTGAGCGGTAGCATGCTTGCGATGGAGTGGATCACATCGGAGGTCGCTCGAATGGAAGATGGGGGTGTAAATGTTCAACTTGATTATCAAGACGGCCTCAGCGATAATGATGAGGATTTAATTCTTCGATCTTCAACGTCTAGCTTTGCGGAATTCTTGAGCTCCTTCCTCGGTAAAGTGTTCACGCTGCTGGAGAATCTGCCCGATGCTTCCAGACCTAGGTCTGGATCTCCAGAAGAGAATGTTGTCAATACCTTACCGGCCGCTTTCACGCCGCTTCTAGCTTCCTTGTCCCCGGACTTGTACGACCTTGCTCTCAATAAGATTGCTGATTTTGTCAGCAATCATGTCATACATCAAGCCCGAGACGCGATGGCGTTTATCTGCAGCTCCCTTTGCAAGATCGACCCAGCGAAAGCACTCAAGCGACTAGTACCTGTACTGATCCAATCTATTAGGACAGAAATTGACGAGAATGGGGCAGCATCGACTCGAAATACGGGGACTGATGTACTTCCCAGAGATCGCGGGCTCGTGTGGGCTGTCAGTATGTTAAGCATGTCGGTTGTCCATATTGGCGATGCGGTTCTTGAGCACCGGCAAGAACTTTTCGATATTACCGTGTACATGCAACAGAAGTGCCAAGGCTTGCCGACCACGCACATTTCGAACTTCATACACCACCTACTGCTCAGTCTTACAGGTACCTATACAGTCGATTACTCTCTGTACGAGGCGGATGTTCTTGCACGTGGGATTGGACCACAGGACTGGGGAGTGAGTCCAGATCCTCAAGACTTGCAAATCAAATGGCACGTTCCCAGCAAAGATGAGATTCAGTTTGCCGTCGATCTCCTCAAGTCTCAAGGAGACGCTGCTGTTGAGCAACTCCGGGCGCTCACCACTGGGACTTCTAGTATCAACCGAGACGGTGTGGGTAAAGAATGGTCCGATGAAGTCTCTCGCAACCTCGTGCTTATACGACTTTTGCTATCAGGAGTCTCTGTGCTGTTTGACGCCAAGACAGATTGTCAATCCTCACCCAAGGACGGGGGCACTAGCGAAAATGCAGAAATGATTGACGTTTCCGAGGATCCAGTGAATGTTCAACAACTCGAAGACTCTGACGATGCCAGTCTTAGCGCTACAGACGAGGACGAAGTCAAGCCCACTTTCACTTACCCTGCAGGATATTCACTTGAGCAGGGCGACAAGCTCTACATTGATCTACACTCTTTCAGGGAGAGGACCGGCCAAGTCCTACATGAGGTACACCAATTTCTGGTGGAAAAGCAAGAGGACGACGTTGCCTGCTTTGAACCCCTTTGCAATGCATTCAAGTCCTGGTTTGTTGATGTTGGTATCGAAAGATCTGCCCATGTACTGGACAGGGTGACCAGGCTTTTTGCAGCAGACATTCATCCATACAAGGTGAGCGGAACGCGCAAGGAGTATCCAAGACCCCTACTTCTTCGGAGAGCAAATGTCTACCACCTTCAACGACTTCGTCACAATTCCTACCCAAGGCCCAAGTCCGAACTTGCCAAACAACTGTTTTATGATCTTGCACAATCGTCAGTCTCTTCTTATCGAGACGTCCGCAGGCATGCGCAGAGCGCTGGTGAAGCTGCGTTGAAAGCGATCATCGGGTCTCGATCCCTAGTCATTCCACCACTACTCGCGGCTTTTGAGAGTGGTGTGAAGGACAACGAATTTTCCCGTATCAAAGGCGCAATGTACTCTCTTTTGTTTGGTTCACTTAACAAGACTGTTGGTAGAGATTGGCGGTATGCGCCTCGTATAATCAAAACCTTCATCAAGGCTAGCACAGCGGACAAGCCATCAATTCAGAGGCTCTGCGCGGGTGCAACAATAACCATAATGGAAATGGGACGACCGTTCGAACGAATGGTGATCTTAGATAGAGATCTCGTCCAAGCTGTAGCTCCAGAAGAGGATGTTCAGGCAATCATCGCCAGGAGAAAGCAGAAAGTCTCTTCCAAACTTGAGATGATAGAGAGAAAGAAGTTCGTCTTATCTGAAGAACTTGTTAACATGGCTAGAGAATCCCACTGGAAACAGGCCAGCCGCACTGGTGCGATAGTTGTCACCATGGGCCTTCGATTTGATAGGGTTGCATCAGAAAACTTGATCGACCTTGTTACGAAGGGATCGGTAGACTCGCACCCTAGCTTAAGAGGACTCTACTCAGGAACTTTCATCGCCTTGATATCAATAATTGACTCGCGGGCATCCGCAAGTCACAGTTACGAGAACTACTTACTAGAAAAGCAGAATCTTCCGGCGAAGATTCAAGTCACCACACGTCGAGATGACCCAAATTGGACCTCTGAATTCCTCGCAAGGTTTGCCCAACCGGAAGCTGAGTACTATGCAGACTATGACCATCCTGGATGGCTGGTGTGGGGCAAGACTATGCCTGCCAAGATAGCAAATCCTAGAGTCGACCTGGAGTACGACGACACGGAGACGAAGGTTCGGAACCAGATCGGCAAATTGCTCGACCAAGCTTGGTTCTCTACTTTCTTTACGTACCTAAAGCAAGAACCGCGCGACGCCACGGCTGATCGGTTCCACGTCACTAGCGCAATGATATTGGACTACGCGTTTGACCTCATGCGCTCAGGTCAGACCATAGCTACCTTCTCTGATATCCAATCATTGGTGAAAGAGGTCTGGACTGCAAACCCTGACAAGCACCAGCATCGAGCCACAGCCGAGATCCTAGGGGCCTTGATCTCGTCGACTGAAGACACGTCACTGGAGTACTGCACCAAGGTCTGGGAGTTTATTTATCCAATAGTCCATCAGGTCTTTTCGGATGGCCTAACGCCAGAAAATCTCGCCTATTGGACCACATTCCTCCATCTATGTACACAGGGTCATGATCCGAGGCGGTCGTGGCCTCTAATAGATTGGCTTGCGTCTTTCCGATTGGACATGGATTCAAATGCGGCGTTCAAGGAAAGCTCGAAGATTCGACTACTAGCTCAGTGTATTAACGACTTGGGATGGCACTTCCAGTTGGAGAAGCCTATCCTTAAAAACTTCATAGAACATATTGATCATCCCTATAAGGGGGTGCGTGAAGCCATGGGGACCTGCTTGTCCATAATATACCGTACACGATACCACGAATCATATAAGAACGTGCAGACTCTGATAGAGAGCCAGAGAGAGGCGTCTTCCCTAGGCACACGACCGTACCAGCCCACAGAAGAATTCACCAACACAATGCACGAGGTTTTCGAAAGTATAGAACAATGGCGACAGGAGCGAACGCCAGGGCAGCAAACCCCTTCTTCGTATACGTCAGGAAGCAAGACGTTACTGCTGTGGCTCGACACTACTTTAGCATCTCATGAATGCATCCAGCTCCTGCAATTCTTTCCCAACCTTTTCATGGAGCAATTGCTATACATGATGGATATTAAAGAGGACCAAGAGTTGCAAGGTCTTGCGTACCACGTGTTCAGGCACATTCCAAACATACCACATCGGGCCGGAGAAGATGTTGCCTTAATCGACTCATTAATACGAATTGGTACAACATCGCCCTTGTGGCACCAGCGCCTGCGCGTTTTGATCAATATTCAGGTAATTTACTTTAGGCGCCTCTTCCTGATCTCGGGCGATCATCAAAAGGCTCTACTGGACTGTGTAGCCATGATGTTGGAGGACAGCCAATTGGAGGTTCGCTTGGGTGCCTCAACCACGCTCTCGGGCATGATCAAGTGCTCTCCAGCGACTTTGCGTTCGAAGATGGTGCAGGAGTTCAACACGAAGTTTACCAAGATGCTACTGGACTCTCCCCTACCTAGGAAGGCGAGGAATGGCGTTTCCAACCCTGGCACAGGAACCAGCACACCAACGCCGGAACAGAACAAGCTCGCACTTACTCGACACGCAGCCGTGCTCGGTCTTGGAGCTCTTGTGCAAGCGTTCCCATACAAGTCACCCCCACCATCGTGGATTCCCAGCGTTTTGACTACGCTGGCCAACAAGGCGAACAACGACCCGGGAATGGTGGGCAAGAGCGTGAAGAGCATATTGAGCGACTTCAAAAAGACAAGGCAGGACACGTGGCAATTAGATTTGAAGGTATGTCAAGACGGCAAGTTACCCTGCACATGAAGCAATGTACTAAACCTATCGTGTCCAGGCTTTCTCACAGGAACAAGCGGAAGACCTCGATGGAGTGCTGTGGAAGAGCTACTTTGCATAGGGGACGGAATTCTGCAGTCAGGATACATTTCCAAGGACATTTCCAAGGCGTGGCGGTAACCCCTTGCTCGAGGTAGTCGTTGTATTCACTTTGTATGAATTCCCACTGGTTATCAGGGATTGAGTTTTAAGCAGGATGAATAACGAGGCATAGCGTTGCATTGCACTACACTGCATGGGTGCATAGGTAAAGTACCAAAGATAAGATAGCGCAGCGTCGAGGTAGATTGTCGCTTATCAAATTAATCACAATCCATTATTCGTTATTACCCATTCGCACAACTTCAGAGCTATACGAGAGCACTCTTGCCAACCTATTCATCAAATTATATTGTATGTACGCTCAAGTCTCTGGAATATTCCGGGCGCTCGGTGGCTCGTGCTGAATGGCTGAAGCCCCCCGAGGCAACCCCACACCTGAAGCCCCACCTCTCCAAGAAACGAGCCACTGGAGCTATACATGTCAACAGCGGGGTATGGACGTCTAGGCACGATTTCAACTCTCTCTGTCCATATTGCCGATGCAGGAGGTGAAGTGGCAGTGGTAGCAGCTTTCCTCAAGGCCCCTTCAGCCAGCATTCACTATCCTCTGTTCGTCCGTGTCGTCCATCACTAAAGACAAGCCTCAACACTGTTCCGCCATGGCTGGTCCTGCTAATCTACCCAACCTCGAACATGTCTCGAGGGACACCGAAGACAGGGAAGTCCCCTCGCATCACGAAGAGAAGCCCAACAATTGGTTCATTGGTTCCATCGACCAAGGAACCACAAGCACGCGATTCCTCATCTTCGACAGCACAGGCGCTCCAGTTGCCTCACATCAGATGGAATTCAAGCAAATATACCCACATCCAGGGTCGGTACATTTTCGGATCGACTCTGCCGTTCCAAGGATATGTGTTGACCCCTCCGCAGGTGGATAGACCATGATCCGGTTGAGATCTTCAAATCAGTGGAGCAGTGCATTGGCGAAGCTGTAAAGGACTTCACTCGGAAGGGACACTTTATATCAGACATCAAGGCTGTTGGTCTATCCACGCAACGTGAAACGACAGTTCTGTGGGACAAGGGTAGCGGAGATATAGTTTCCAACGCTATCGCGTGGCCAGATACGAGGACACACGCAATTGTGCGGGAAATGAAGCAGAAAGAGGGCGCCCACAGTCTCCAAGACATTTGCGGGCTTCCTCTGTCAACTTATCCATCTTCTGTCAAGCTTGCATGGATGTTTCGAAACTTGGAGAAAGTACGGAAGGTGTACGAAGCAGGCCGACTGATGTTTGGCACCATTGACACTTGGTTGCTTTACAATCTGAACGGAAAGGAAAACAATGTACATGTCACGGATGTAACGAATGCCTCGAGGACCATGTTCGTGAATCTTCACACTCTGGAATATGATTCATCTTTGCTCGACTTCTTTGAGATTGACCCTAAGAAAATGCATCTACCAAAGATAGTGCCCTGTGCAGACGCCGAAGCATTCGGTGCTATCGCTTCTGGTCCACTCAAAGGCATCAGGATCACAGGTTGCCTTGGTGACCAGTCTGCTGCGCTTGTTGGTCAACTGAAATTTGAACCTGGTATGGCGAAGAACACGTACGGCACAGGCTGTTTCTTGCTTTACAACGTGGGGGAAAAGCCAGTACTGTCTGACCATGGCTTGCTCGCCACAGTGGCGTATCATTTCGGTGGGAAAAGAAAACCAGTATATGCCCTGGAAGGAAGTATTGCCGTTGCCGGCAGTGCCATCCAATTCCTGAGAAACAATTTCGGATTCATCGAAGAATCCCATCAAGTGAACGAATTGGCAGCCACTGTTCCGGATAACGGAGGCTGCGTGTTCGTGACCGCTTTCAGTGGGTTATTCGCTCCCTACTGGATCGATGACGCCAAGGGAACCATATTTGGAATCACACAATATACCAACAAAGGCCATATTGCAAGAGCTACGATGGAAGCCACCTGTTTCCAAACCAAGGCGATCCTTGATGCGATGGAGAAGGACAGTGGCCACAAACTGGCTGAGCTGGCAGTAGATGGTGGCATGAGTAACTCGGACCTATGCATGCAAGTATGTTTCCTTTCTTTGTATCCCTGCTCTTTCGTTCTCGCCACCAAGGGCTCAAGCTCAATCCTCGAAGACCCAAGCAGATCTCATAGGTATTCCTGTCGATCGACCGGTCATGCGTGAGACGACATCACTAGGAGCGGCTATTGTCGCTGGCTTCGCTGTAGACCTGTGGAAGGAGTTCGACGAACTAAAGGAAATCAACCGCGAGGACCGTACAATCTTCCAGCGACAGATCACGAAGGAGGACAGCGCTAAGATGTATAAGAGGTGGGAAAGAGCCGTGGAAATGTCGAGAGGATGGGTCGATTCCGAAGACAGTTTCGAAGACTCGTGATCGATCGTTGCTGTTTATGAATTTCCTGTGCGAGTAGACACCATTTAGCATTTGCTTGTATGTTGTACAATATTCGAGATATGGTACCCTTCTGCCAATTTTTGATACTGAGTTGAATGCAAGCATCTTTGATTATGCCATCTTTAGTTGCATTGGGTTCTTCACCACAGTTGACGTTTTTGGATGGGCTTCAAGATCATGGTCGCCGCGGTTTTGGGTCCTCGTCAGCGTGCTGCAGAGTTGACCCCGACTGACTCTCCTCATATGTCTCCACGATATCAAGGCTGATATGAGCGTCACTAAGAGACTAGCGAAGAGATCGTCATGATGTCCTCTGGGAAAAAGCCACTGGTGTCAGGAAATTCAATTGGATTTTCGCGTATTCAACTACCTCATCCATATGCGGCAAGACGGAGCAGCTGCATCCCATGTTGCATGCTGAAGGGGGCCGTTCGCCCTGGCGATTATCACCTTCCACAAATCAGACCACTACGGTTAGCACACTGCATCGACGACGAGCCCATGGGACTGGTAACGCATGGTCTGGGACCCACTAGATGCGCCAGCATCTCCAATCATGGCGGCCTTCGCATCATCCAAGCCGCGGACGACCGGCATGTGACCGTATGATGCTGCATCACAGCGCTAGAAACGTTCTACTGAGGAGTTTCAGGTCCACCAAGTGGGGAACAAGGACTATCATGCCCCAAAACAGAAGTTCCAGAGACGACGACTTTCCAGACTTCAGCAGCCTGCAAGGACTATGCATGTCTGACAATCAGCTCGGGAACCGCCGCTGTATGTTGCAGATAACGGACCCGTTGGAAAAGACGATAACGTTGACAGTCGGAAGTCCAATCTCGGGCTCTGAACAAGAACGATATCCTTGCAGAGCTTGCTGCCCAGGCAGATTCGTCATCCGAATCCTGCAGAGGCACAGCTTGAGCCACAAAGCCATCTGTTCGAGCCAACGGGAGCATCCGGTAGACGTTGCCCTTCAGGGTTTGACGTTCTCATGCCAGTTCCCTCTTTCCTATTCTCCTCATCACTCTGCCCCTCCCCACGCATATCCTAGTCATCTTCCAACATCTCGTTGTTGTCTGATCCCTATCAATGCAGCCAAACTCGGTCCAGGGGATGCGCTTTCTGCCAAGGCACTCTGGAGATTCGAGCTTGCCGGTGGTCGCATGTCATACCAGCTTTCCAAAGCACAAGCGCAGCGATGGCCATATCCAAGGGCAAGGGTCAAAGGCCCATCCGCTCCCGCGGATATATAGTCCCTCAGGCCTCATAGGAAACGGATTAATGTCAAGACTTAAGTCAAACACATGGACCAGAGTCGTGGTCCTGAGCTTTTCATCCTCCTAGCTAGCACATCCTACTCTAACCGACGATTATAATATGTGTACGTTCGCTCCTACCCAACTCTTTCCTTTATTTCGGATCCAGATATTCAGAATGCCAATAAGGACCTTTTAGTACTGGAACAAGTCAACCAGATCAGCGATGCTGACTTTGATCCTACGTCTAGGTGATTACACGAAAGTAACCTATGACTGCGGCCATGTGCGATATATTGTCAAAGCCTGGTGCACGACGTATCAACAAACGTAAGATAGCGTGGGGGATCGCCCTTTTACCAGTCTAAGGATCGACCGCTGATGATGGCTACTAGACATGTCAGATGTCCACCGAATGTTGTTGCAACGCAAGGATTACACATTCGGATCGATGTTTCAGTATGTGCTGACACGCCGTGTCCAGAGAAACAAAGCCTAATGAGAAATGTGGTGGGTCCTCCCAAGTTCCTCTGTTTGAGTTTATCTCGTTGTGCGGCACGTGTCTATTCCTGAATCTACAGGCGACTTAATGACACCATGGGTGCTCCTTATTATCGACTCTACTGTCTTTGCTTAGATGGGAGGGAGTTCGAGAGATTCTGCGCGACAATGGAGGCTAATGTATCATGCTTCAGGGGATTGCAAGACAACGTCATCTTCGAAGACATGAGCCCTAAATTATTATCTTTGAAAAAGGGGAGCCTTCGCTCTAGGCTTCGAGCACGGGCAGACTCGACGGATTGAGATCTGCCATAATTCGACACACGGCATTTCCAGGCGCTCACGTTCCTCGGGATATTCCACCACCACTACATCATACCAGACCCTGGAAGAAGAATTTGGGTTCCGCCAATACTGTCTAAATCCTACTTCGAGGCCGAGAGGGAACACAAATATGTTCGAAAGTAATGAGGATTGAATACAGATATTTTCCTTCTTGAATGGAGACCCTACCTCGTCAGATCTTACGCTTGCAATCTCCTCCAGCTACACCAATAGCCTGTCAATCCCCTCCGAATACAGTCTCTCCGAATACAGTCTCTGCGCTATCAGTCAGTGCGCCGACGTTCCCGGCACTAGGATCATACCCAAGGAAAAGAGCCTGAGGCCCGGAAAGGCTCTATGATGTCCTTACAGATTTGACAAGAGGTGTATTGGAGACCAATCGATTCGCATCCAGACTGTTGGATTCATGCACATTTCAATCCAACAGCATAATACCAGGACCGGCCTCCGAAATACGTTGTCGCAAAGCTCATATCACTCGAGACCCATTTGCACATCCTACAACGCGGAATTTCCAAATAGCATCCAAACCCAGCCTCTCCACATCTGCGTCCTACCACCCCTATATATCTAACGCCTCTACACACACCCTATCTCATCTTCAATCGCAAGCAACATGAGCCGCTCCTCACCTGAGCAAGAGATCCCTAAGCAAAACAACGCCAAATCAGGTTATTCAACCAAAAGAACCACCCCCATAAGCACGCCCTTCACCATCACCATCGGATACAAACACGCGTGAGGATGGAAAAATGACCAGCTACAGATCTTCTCCGAAACCACCTAGTCTATCCACATATCTACATACATCCTCGATCAAAACCCCCCTGCAGACTCCACACCTCTCGGAGTCGGAGAAATCTGGAGATATGATGCCACGTGCCAAAGACCGCCTATTTGGTATTTGATATCTGGTCCGAGTCCCAGTCCTAGTGCATGAAAGGACTTGCGACTTTCAGGAGTGGTGAATAAGAGGGTCGGGGTTATAACGTCCATCGCTTGGGGATACAGTGAAGGGAAGGGAAGGGAAGAGACTACCATGCACTGCACGGCACCGCTAGTATATCAGCTCAGAGCTCTCATGACTTATGGCCCCTAGATATATACTCGCTTCGCAAGTATAGAATAGACCTATTTATTCATCAATACGAAATGGATCTTTCATCACAAAGCCTGTAAACGATATACATACATATCTAAGGTATCTATCTAGCTTATTTCACTCTTGAAGATCTAATCAATATATAGTAACGTATGTAACGCGCATGGATAGGATAGGATGGGATGGGATGGGATAGAATAGCAAAGCATCACGACACCAATCAAATAATAAATAAATAAACTATTAATACCAAATTGTAATGCTGCTCCCGTTATAGATGGGGGGGGGGGGGGTACTAGATATATACAAACGTAGTACACTACAGTATTAGATATTTATCTATCTATACCTACCTACCTCCTCACTTACCGAATCAACCTTCCCCTCCCATCTTATAATACCTATCAGATTTCGACACCTCCTAGCCCTTCTCTGAATACATGAATCTCCAAGAAATATAATTTTCGCTAAAAGAAACAATGCCTCACAATTGCTAATTTTTGTTCCATGCTACCCTCGTACATACATACACGACAGACAACGCTGGGAGGGAAGGCTGCTTCCACGCCTGAGACGCCGCCCGCCCGCCAGAGCAATATGGCTGATGCACATCGCTTGCATGGCCGTTCCGCTATGAAAACATGATGGTAATGAATGACAAACAGTAAGCGGAGGTGATATCCCTCCTCACACCCTCGCTCCCCCAGCACCACCACCGCCCTCACTACCCCTCTCACCCACAGCCTCCTTCGCATTCCCAGTCCCGATCCCCGACCCGCCACCCAATCCAGGCGGCAGCACGATCTCCGGCAGCTGCAACGGCGCCTTCGCCACAGCAGCCATCCTCTTCAACTTCTCCCCCTTGACGACCTTCTTCACCTCTTCCAGATCCAAGACTTCGTATTCCAACAGAGCTTTGGCCAGGAGATCGAGCTCGTTCTTCCGTTCCGTGAGCAAGGTTGTGGCACGCCGTCTGCCGTCTTCGATGAAGCGGCGGACTTCGGACTCGACTTGGGCTTTGGTTTCGGAGGAGAGGTACTCGAAATTGGTGGCGAGGTCGATGTTGCCCATGGTGTCGGACATGCCGTTCTGGGTCACCATCTGGTAGGCGATTGAGGTTGCGCCTTGGATGTCCTACAACCGATTAGCTTTTAAGCCTGGCGTTCAAGAGGTTTGAGTCTCACGGCCGAACAGCCACTGGTGACGTTGTCCTCCCCATTGACGATTTGTTCTGCCACCTTGCCTCCCATGGCAACATCGATCTGTGCGTTGAATTCGTTCTTTGCCATTGACACTTTGTCCATTTCGTGCATTGACAACGTCATGCCTAGCGCATGGCCCCGAGGCATTATCGTCACTTTGTAGAGAGGTGTCGCGCCGGGTGTGTACATAGCGACCAGAGCGTGCCCGGCTTCATGATATGCGGTATTGATTTTGTCCTTTTCTTGCATGACGAAGCTTCGTCTCTCTGAGCCCATCATAATTTTGTCTTTTGCCCATTCGAAGTCGAGCATGCCAACTTTCAGAGATTTCATTCGACTAGCGCGAACGGCGGCTTGGTTGACGAGGTTCTCGAGCTCAGCGCCAGAGAAACCGGTAGTACCTCGAGCGAGTATGGATTCGTCCACGTCGGTAGATATCTGCACGCTCTTCATGTGATGTTTGAGGATCGCCATCCGGCCACGGACGTCAGGCAAAGGGACAGCGACGTTTCGATCGAATCGGCCTGGTCGAGTGAGCGCCTTGTCGAGTAGTTGGGGAAAATTTGTTGCAGCCACGATGATGACACCAGTATCTTGGGAGAAACCATCGAGTTCGGTGAGCAATTGATTGAGTGATTGCTTGACGTAAGCTGGGTCCCGTTCGTTGCGTTTGCCTCCCAATGCATCCAATTCATCGATGAAGATGATGGCGGGAGCTTTCGATCGGGCGTTGGCAAACAGCTCGCGGACTCGCTTTGCCCCAACACCGACATAAATCTCATCAAATTCGGCACCTGACATGAAGAAGAAGGGAACTCCAGCTTCTCCGGCGATAGCGCGTGCGAGAAGCGTCTTTCCGGTACCGGGGGGACCGGTCAGTAGAACACCTTTCGGGAGCTTTCCACCAAGAGTATTGAACTTTTCGGGGTTCCTCAAGAATTCGACAAGCTCTTGCAATTCTTCCTTGGCCTCGTCACACCCATGAACATCGGAAAATCGAACGGTCTGTTGCTGAGGTTGAGCCTCGTTGGCTGTTGAGCCCGTAACTTTCTTTAGTACTCCGGACGTCTCAACCACTAGCTGTAGGACGATCATCATAATGTATGCGGTGAATCCAAAGATGGTAACAAACTTGACCCATTTGAATATCGAGGAGCCGATGGATTCCTCCACCACAACATAGAGTGGGCTTGATTTCTCGCCTGTTCCAGTGCTGCCAGCCTTGGCTCCTGCGACTTGTCCTCCCTTCATCTGTGCAGCAACAGCTTGACCGATGGCATGCAGCTGCTCGTTAGGCGTGTTACTCCTTCCTGATAGCTGTGTGGCTCCTCCCACCGCTGAGGCACCCTCTGTCCTTGCAAGCTTCTCGAGCGCACGATGATAGGTTGCCTCGCAAGCTGGATTCGAGGCATAGCGTCCCATTTGGAATCTCTCCACGAGTATAGCTGGCATATCAGCTCGTAAAAGAGCAGAATAAAAGGCGTTTTGCGCCGTAGCACTCGTAGGGTTGTTGTTCGCAGTTTGTTCCATATGGGCAAGCAGGTTCTGTGAAGAGCTTACACCAAATATTGTTCTTCGTTGCCACCTGCTTGGAAGGCTGGTTTGCACAATTGGGGCATCACGAGCGAGACGAAATGGAGATAGTGTTGGGTAAGAGTGGAGGGCTCGGTTGAAGCCCGGTATTGCAGAGGTAGATAAAATTGCAGAGCGAGAACCCTTTTTACAGAGCTCGCCTGTTGGTCGATTCTGCCATCATCAGCATATAACATGTAGGACTTAGCCACCCTGCACTTACCATTGTCTCGAACCTGGAAGAAGCAACCGCGGCGAAGCCCCGTCCTGCAACACGTGGGGTATGGACAGAGCAAGTTGGCATGCGCCGTGCTCTCCATGGTGTAGATAAGGTACTTCTCGAGAATATACAGATATCTGGGCTGAGGGAGGCAAAGCTCTGTACGAAGACGCAGGTCAGTCTTCCTGGCAAAGGCAGTAGGTGGCGTGTACGTACCTTGACTGTGACAGGAGCCTGAAGCGCCATAGCGGCGCTGGACATTCGTCTCACTGCAAGCAAGAAGATGTAAATAAGATCAGGAAGAATGAGAAGTGGAAAATAGCAGCCACATCACGCCACTCTACTCCGTAATACTGATAATATTGATGTGATCAATAAGACTTCCGCCTACCTTAAGAACTTCTCATCCAATTCGGATTAGCTTGATCATGTCGGCGAATCTTTAGTCCGACATCCCTGATCAATTAAACCAACGTCCGAGGGTCGGTACCAAAAGTCGTTGCCGACTTTCTACCGGAATTAGGCGGGTGAACGTCGGCAACGACTTTTGGTACCGACCCTCGGTCAACCAAATCTCCTGTCCATGTACACAAGTCTAGGGCGTCTTTTTGAGGTCAATAGTTGACAAATATCAAGTCCTGTACATTTATTGGAGTCTCAGTTCTATGGAATGAGCAATGCATAAGTTTTTCTTGTCTCGCGGTCATCCAAAGAGTCACTTCCCTAGGATAAATACTACGATGTAATTGTGAAGTTACAAAGCAACCGTCCACCTGCTCAAGGTCGTATGGTAGACCTCCCTATCCATTCCTTAGTCTCAGCATTGATATGAGTCACGACTTCTTGTGATTCGAGGTTAGATAACCTCCTCCTAGCGAGCTCATCATCAGCGGACGACAGCCGAGTTTCACACAGTGCTGTGAGAAGCATGCACCAATCATGCCCTGATTTCTGTAATTTGACAACTCAGAAACGGAGGAGATAACTGGAAATGGTGGTCTTCCTCTGTGCAGAAGCTTGCTGACTGTCTGCTACTGCCCGTGCTATCAACATCGTTACACCGGTGCCACTTGGTTTGGCATTTAGTGTGGACGCAGTGTTCAGCGAGCGCATGATCTTTCCCATAGCTCTATTGCTACGGTATCATCAAAGCTAGGCCTAGTAGCCGCAAGACCTGCAGTCGAGCTATGAGTAGAATTGCTGACGAGTACGCGATCTGTAGCTATACCGACTATCAAGATCTCCTGTGCTGAGGAAGCCAACTTCACCACTCGGCTCGATATGGCGTAGGATGAATTTGTCTACTGCGAGCTAATACCACCATATATGAAACCCTGCCGTGGTTTCCTCCACTACGCCGCTGTCCCGGATACTGGCGTTATTGGTTCGAGAGTGATACGTAAAGCCTGACAAGAAAAAGCCAGGTTTGATTATATGAGCAAATTTCAAGTTGGCAATCGTTCAAATATTCTGTTAACTTCTGAGTAGGCTGTCATGCAAGGTACAACTGGGTTGGCGGTGAAAATCGATAGCCTATGGACAGCGTGCTCTCTGGCCAAGTAAAGGCACGCATGATGGCCTGAATCATCAATGTTGATATAGTCTGGTGTTGGATTAAGGACCGACAGTAACTTCATGCCCATGCTGTCCCTGCTGGCTGGGTACATTCCAGGTGAAGACTGTCGATCACCGTGAACCTTCTATATGAAGTCACGGTTGTTGAAAGGCAATCATGCATTCATTAAGACATACGATGCGATACCTGTTCAATCCGCTCCAGACCATGCGGATTCTCAGCTCAGTACCACACATTACCACATGATAATGCCTAGCAATCACCCCAACAACAAATTCACCCTCCCAGCTGAAAGTTCAAAGCTCATGTGGGTGTTTGCTGTCACAAGTGAGTGATCAATGAGAATTTGAAAGCACCAGCCACATCATACACCTCGCATCCTCACCCCCCTCCATATCTACCGCTAAGCTAACCTTGAAACAGTCCTACTTTACTGCTCCTAAACTTACTTATCATCTCTTTCTAAATGATCTGAACACCAAAAAACACCAGACTCCGAACATGCACCACGGCCACCGGTGCTACTCGGGACGTTGAGACTTTGCCATCAAAACGAGACATATGTAAATACTGGGAAGTCCACAGTCGTCAGCAAGAGGCCAATATATGTTGTTCATCTGAATGGTAGAAAGTTCGTGGAATATGCTAGGACGATCCTATGCAGGATCGTAACGCTTCCGGCTATCCTGAATTGGATGCTTTATCTGTGCTATTCAACGTTCACCTTGATCTTCGATATTTCACAATCCCTATAAGGACCTCATCAGGTCTCTCAGCCAATGATCATCTGGGCCCCGAGTCTAAGATTTTCAACAACATATATCTTGCCACGCTTACTCACATCACCGATCAAACCAATCAAACATTTCGGGTCCCTGTATACTGTGGTTCGACTTCAGATTAACGGCGAGAAGACTTTCAAACCATCCGTCTTGTCACCATGGCTCGAAAGCCGGATGCTGTTGCGGTGGACCCGAAGCATTTCCGCATCATGGACCTGCCACCAGAGATTCGAAATTGCATCTGGAGGCTCGCCGTTATTGCAGACCATCCCATTGAAGTAAGACATCACTTACGCCGCGAGTTGATAAGAATGCTTCCCCCAAGCACTCTACGCTGCGGTAGATATGAAGAATTGCACCGCGAGGGCGATGTGGCCGCAGTCATTTCCACATTGGCCATCGCTCTCACCTGCCGCCAGGTCTACCTTGAAGTCACACCACTCTATTATTCACAGAATGCCTTTCGATTCCATTATAATTACGCAGGTCACCGCTCAATGACGGTGTTCACTAGGGCCATGAAGAAGGCGAAAGCTCGGAGTATCATCTTTGCCCTCTCGGGGGTGGTTGATGGTGACAACCCTGAACCCTCATGCCTCCAGCGGTCCGACACCCACAGTGTCGCCGGCTGGTCATATGTCGGGATGGATATGGTTTTCAGACGACCGCTGGACTTGCAAGCCGGAAAGAACCCAGATCTGGTCTTGATAATGGACGGAAAGCCTCGGGATCTCGGAGATTGACAAAGGTCTCTTTGACAGAATAAACGCGTTCTAGAATCCTATGACCGCCGCTCTCCTTTGGGGGAGTAACGCCCATAAGAACATTCGAAAGCGCAGTATTGACAGATGTCTCCATGACCACCCACCGCAGATTGAAAAACGTTATCGATCAATATCATTCACATGTCATCGATCAACATCACTCAATATCCGAAGATTGACGTCGACAAATCTAGCGACTCTATCTATACCTCTCCTCCCCGCCCTCTTCATCATCCACGTCAGTCATCCTCCGAGGGGCCTTATTGAAGTACGACATCTAGGTATTCCAATTTCCGCACCCCACAGCATCAAATGCCATCTTGAAAATTTCACGACAAACTTTCGGCCCTCACCTTCTACTAAACTACGTTCGAAATTCAAAGGACTGCCCTACTTCTCCCTTTCATAGCAAAACCAAAAGTTCTGTCATCACGCTTCCCACGATTTACAATCCACAAGTCCAAAATATCAAAACTTCTCTCCACGATCATCAAACATGCTACTTGGCAGGCAATCCGCCACGCAAAAGACTCCCATCTCTCTCAAAACTTCAAATGCCAAACACATCAAAACCGTCGATGCTACACCAACACCAACACCTTTTCCAAACAACTCATACCAGATCCCAATCCCTCATCCCTAGCTGCAAATCTCCAGACAGGAAACGAAGCAGAAGGAAAGACCGCTTCCTCTCAACGATCCAACTGACCCCTTTAACTTCGAACTTGATCCCCAGCCTTATCCCCACGCCCGCCCCATCCACATTCACATTCACATCCCCTCGTCTTCCTATGCAGCTTCACTTCCACACACACATACACACCCACACCGTACGCAGCCCAAAAAATCCACACTGCAAGAATCCACACCGTCCCCAACGATACGATACCAATCAACCCCTCGCCCCTATTCTTTCCTCCTCTAATCCCCCTCGAATAATCCCCCGGCCAACCCCATCCTCTTCCTAAACATATCATTCACTCCAACATCCATACTCACCGCCCCTGAACCAGCCAGCCAAAGCACATTCAATTTCCATACTCCCAACTCAGCGAGCCAAGTATATCCCTAGTCTCTACGTCGATCCTTATACTTATAGTATAACAATCCACGCCAACTCCTCTCCTCTTTCCATCTCATTCCCACGCCAGCCGCAGCCGCATTTCCTCTTTCTCTTTTAGGGAATGGCGATGGAGTTTTCTGTCAGGATAGCGTTTGATTAGCGGAAATATACGCACTATCATTAATGTACTCAACTTATCAATTATACTCCCTACTTCCATTTCTTTCCTCCCCCAGTCTCTTACCACTTCTCCCCCTGATCCTCCGCCTAATCCCCAATCCTCCACCATGTTCCTTTCCTCTACCCTATATCCCTTTCCTTTCCCCCAATCCTCCCAATCCTCCCAATCCTCCTAATCTTCCTTACCCCGCATCCAAACTCCCATCCATCCATCCCTACCATCCCATCCCTTTCCTTCCTCTACCCCAACACTCCACTCCACTCCAGTTCAAAATCCATAAATGCACTCCATATTTCATCTTATACTTCTTACATTTACTTAGTTATCGATGGCTAACCCGCTTGAATGGGTAGCTGGAATATAGGTATCGACTGACATGATATAAATATACACTTCTTGAAACTACTACACTGTTAGTACCATCTCACCTTCCCTACCTTTTACCCTCCCCTAATTCATCCTCTCCTCTCAATCCCATCCCATCTCATCTTCACCCCATCTTCATATCCATCCACCCTCCCTCCAACATCCCAGGTCAAGATCACGAAAGCCTGCAATCTACCTCTAATTCTCCCCCTTATATATAAATATATATTATCCCCCTTAAAATAGCTTAGAAGTTTCGACTTCTATATTATAGAATACCCCACCATCTAATTGTTACCTTCCCTACCCCCTTCGCCCTCCAATGCTCCTCTCCCCTACTGCCTATCACATCTTTATATCCATCTGTCCTCCCCACCTTACTACTTCTTACCCTACTAATCCCCTCCTCCTCTTATATAAACGCCATCGCACTTTCTATTTCCATAGATACTTAGACCTATTAATTAGTTATAACGCCTTTGTTTAGCTAGCGCATATATATGATCGATAGGATATATACCCACAACACTACATGTACACGCTGATTCTCTCCCCCCTTATCCCCCTTTCCTATCTCTCTCCTCCCTCCTCCCCCATCCCATACCCCCCCTCCTCACCCCATCCCATACCACCCATCCCAATTCCCCACTCCCCCCTCCCTCCCCTTTACCCTTTACTCCTTCCTCCCCTCTTCCCCTATATCCATGCATCTCTCTCCTCTTCCCACTCCCACTCCCACTCCCCCAACCCTTTTCCCCCTCCTACTTCCACTTCCCCAAACCCTCGCTCTTCCCCGATCCCTCTTCCTAAAAGCCATTCTACCCCATCTCCTCTCCTTCCCAATTTCCCCT
>JAABUY010000159.1_pt1 | contig 141333 bp, 235 predicted proteins | sample 5560271 | NCBI WGS metagenome assembly JAABUY01 (sample SAMN10711886, study PRJNA513374) | rock metagenome | isolation source: Antarctica rocks | place: Antarctica: Victoria Land, University Valley
TCCAGGCGAGAAAGGCTCTGAGTGGGTTGTTGGGGGAGGGGGGGGCAAAGATCACTGTGACGAGGATAGGTGGATGGAATGAAGTAAGACGGCGAACGGTGCGGGAGAAAACGGTTTGATGAAAGGAATCCGCACGCCTAACTTATAGAGCGAATCTGACAGCGTATAGGTTACATGTTTCGAGTGCACACCAAAATGTTTCGCATTATCTTACACGCACGACTGTCTATACTTATCTCACGCTCCAAATGTCGCAGCATCAAGTCGCCTCCCCATGATGAGCGAATCGATCACCCAATTGACGGCGTTGATTTTGGCTTTGGTGGTACTTTGATTGAGAGAGTGGGAACGGTCGAACCACGCCTTGGAGGGGAGAATGATGTGCATCGCTTTGGAGGAGATGGATAGTCTCAGGCCGAGTTTCTACATGTCTGTGATCAGCGCCTCGTAAGATATCTGAGTGGCACGTACGGTGAATCACTCGTGGATAACTTTGCCTCCTCGCGATCTGCTATCACTCGGACTTTCCATTCACCTTGCTTTGACCTGGGGATTCGCGCTACGGCCTGTGCGACCAGTCCGATCGGGGATGCTGCTCTTGGCTTAGCTGGAGAAGGGACAGTATCGCGAAGCGTCGAGGTGGCCGCCTTTGTACTGGGGATCCTCGCAATAGCGTGGGTAAGCAATCCCACCGGGGAAGGTGGTCTCGCTGTGGCGGAAGAAGCGACAGCGAGCTGAAGCATGTTCTCGGGAAGCGTCAAGATCATCGTCGATCGCTTATGTCGACTCGTCTTCCCTTCCCCTTCAGTCCTCGTCCCGTGATCATTGGTCAACATCTTCCACTCATCCGGATTTCCCGTCTTCGACTCGCTCCCTTCAAATCGCCAGAAACCGGAACCCATGCGCATGACGCTGTCCCACCTCCTCGTCTCCGCTTCTGTAGTACCCGGGAACAATCGCGGGTCCCGCCATGAAGCGTAATAGACCCGGTGAGAGCCAATCAGGAAAGTCCTCTCTGATATCAGGCGTGGGAGGTGGTGTCGATGCTTGAGTACGGCCACGATCGGGCGATGATGGGGAGTCGAACGTGAGAGGTGATCTAGATGACTGAAGGGGTTCGGATTTGGGTGATGACAGCTGCACTGATGTAGCGCTGGAAGGCATCAAAAACAGCATGACTAATGCAGGATAGGCAGACATACTGGGACGACGTCTAGCGTCGCGGATCATTGACCTGCCTCTTCTCGCTCAGGTGGACCGGAGTCGCTTCGCTGTTGAGCACCTTCTCGTCGCGCAGATGATTCGCCTTGTTCACTTGAGAGCTCCACATTTTCCCTGTGCTTCAGCAGGTCGGTAATGATCATCGAACGTTTCGGAGGTCGCTGGCAGCGAATGACTGATCGTCGCAGGCTCGACGGATGGAAACGAATGACGAGTGAAGTCTGATAGGTAGCTGACCGGGTCGGAGGGGTGGGGTGGAGATCAGTGAGTGAGGAGAGTGATCGCCGGTGGGAGTGATCGCCGGAGAGGTTTAGTGGGGGAATGAGCGTGTGATTATGAGATCAGGAACGATTTGAAAATAGTCCAAAGAAGTAGTCCAGGGATGGAAAAACGAAGGGATGGAGGAAGAAGGAATGGAAGGAATATAAACAGGTTGATCGAAGGAACGAGAAGGAACTCCCCGAGCTGACGGTCCAAGCGCAGGCTGGTGTGTTTCCAGCAACCCATCAAACCTTGACTCGATCGCCGAAGGTCTGTGCGTAAGGAACCGGGATCAGATAGGCGACGAGGTAGCGAAGGGAGGTCGGCGCGGTTCTTTCTGCATACCCCCCAAAAACTCCCCTTATACCGCACTGCCAAATACGGAGAATCGCCTGACCAGACTCGGACCATATTCTTCGTAGTCTACCCGGCTGTGAGATACGTTATAGAACTCAGGCTGGTGGTCATTAGCTCTTTCAATCTAGTGCTTGCAGGACTGAGACCCACCGTCGACGCCATAAGGGACCCGCCATACCACACCGCATACCGCTGTCTCTTGTGCGAGATCACGTTCACCTCCACTCCGCTCGACTGCCACCCATCAGTCATTACTCCTTATCTAAAGGACTCGTTGCACTCACCTTCATCAAACTTCCACTCCTCTCCTCACTTCCCGCAATCCTGCCATCCACAATAGTCTTCACATCCCTCTGCAACCTCTTCCCGAAATCCTTGAACATGGTCGAACCGCCGGACAACACGATGTTCTTGTACAGCCCACGACGAACATCGATTGGGGAGGTCTGAATGACGGTGTCGACCACTTCGGGGAGAGGGGTGAGGAAGTCGGAAGAGTAGATCTCGGGGTTGAAGAAGATTTCGGGGGCGAGGAATCGTTCGTAGCCGACGTCCAAATCGTATTTCTGCGGGGCGAAAAATGATCAACAAGAGTCTCTCCAACAGGTCTAGGGCGAGAACAAAGGAGTGAAAGGGAAGCAAGACTCACTCGCCCGGTGACAGAGTGCTCCCCTGCGAACCTCGCGAAGTACTTGTACGGATCCGCATCGTACTTCTTGAACTCCTTGACGATGTCTTGGCACACGTACGTATAGTCCTCCTTGATCTTCTCCGCGCTACACGCCCGAGGCGTCAGCTTGGCAGTCGAAGGGGACAAAGAGCAGCTTGGGACAGGTACTGACACTTTCAGCTGGTCCTCTGGGGGAATCTGCTGCGTCTCCCCTCGGTCTCGTAACAGCTGCTGAACGAAGTAGGTGATGTCCCGTCCGGCGATGGGGATGTGCTTGATGGACGAGCCGATGACGTAGCCCTCAGCCTGAAAGTGTCAGCTAGCGGTTCATCGACGGTCCTATAATATGCTCACCACCGGGATCGTGTCTGGAGAAGTCATCGTTAGATTTGAGGATACTTGGGATTGAGGATGACTCACGCGTCACACCGTCTCCCGAATCAATGACCACACCCGTCAAAGTCCGCTCGGCGACCTTCGAGCTCGTCCACGAGGCGGCCAGCGCGAGTACCGCCTGCACCGCAATATACCTAAACATGTAAGCTTCATCTGGACGTCCTCGACAGCGATAGTCGGCTTAGAGGGAAGATGAGCAGTAGCTCACAGTCCCTGTACATTGAACGACTCGAACATGATCTCCGCCGTATTCTCCCTGTTCTCAGGCGGGTTCAACGGGGGTTCAGTCTAGCTCTTGTCATCAGTGCACTCGAAGCGGACCATATGGAGGAGGAAGAGGTAGAGTGCGCTCACGAGAAGAACATAATGATCCTCCGGTTCCGCTCTTAGGTACTTGAAGATCGACTGTTCCCAGAACCTCTCCATGTGATCCCAATTATCGATCATCCCATGTCGGATCGGGTAGTGTATCGAGTATGTCCTGCTTCCCATCAGCCCTGACACACCTCGTCCCCCCTATGAAAAATGGTCTGAGGGGAGGCGGGGAGGAAGGGAGACGCACTTTGAGTTTGCGACCGCCTCATCGCCTATGAAGAAGTCCAGATCTTCGATACCGCGCTTGCTGGCTAGATGACTTGGTTTGCCCGCGACAGGGGGTGGAGCGCGACCGCTGGATGGAGCATTGGAGGAGGATGTGGAGGAGGCGGATTGGTGGGTCGCTATCACTGTGGGGAAGACGAAGGAGGGTTCGGAGTTGCCGGCGAAGCTGTGTGCTGTCAGATTGTCTCTATATTGAGACTTGAGTAGGAGACGCAGGGAGGATGGAGGGAACTGGGTGGTAATCAAGGAGGGGGGGGAGCAAAAACATACCCCATCTTCGTATATCCCGTCCCATTGTCGATCACAAGAGGAGGTAATCTCGCCATTGTGGAACGAGTACCGTGGTGGATTGACTTGAGGCAATGGTATCTCCAGTAGTCGAAAGGCGATCACAAGGTGGATTGAGCAATACTTGTGGAAGCGGTGATTATAGCTACGCCAAAGGGAAAAGTGACCCTGACACTGCATGGCGCAATTGGTAGGTGGGAGTGTCCAAGCTTCGGGCACCAAGGTGTGATGCTGTATAGGCCACCGTCATCTTTTAGGTGTGATGTTCCCCCCCGAGCTTTCCAACACGAGGATCTGCATGCTAATGCTAGCGTTACGGTCCTGCCATCACTCCTTCTTAGGGAAAGATACCGACCTCTTTCTTTACAGGATACTGGGCTCTCAAGGTCGCGCTTGACACACCTCAATTCCGTTAGACCCATTAGACACTTTAAGACTTCGCTCCTCATTCACACTCATCCCTCTACTCGTATTTGAGGTTGATCCGATGAACCACCGAAGGATGTCGTACAGCCCCGCAAACGAGCCATTCAAGATCGTCATTTCGATGCCGGGCTGTGGGCATCCATCCTTCCCTGACCAAAGTTCGATATCTAAGGTAGGACGGGAAACATCGAGGTCGTGGTGTATCAGTCGGACAAAGGTATAGTTCCCCTCTTCTTCCTCGAAGCTCTTCTACTCCATACTGAAACGGCGCATCAAAGAGCCGCCCAGGCAGGACATTCCCATCCAGATAGTACCGGTACTCGACAACATACCTCTCCATTCGACTGGCTTACGAATGTAGGATGGCCGCTCAACTCTCCACTCTATCCTCTCTGCTTCAGGCTTCTCTCAGCTCTTCACCCTCTGTGACCAGGGCATCATCCATGGCGGCCGCGACCAGAACTTTTCTCACCTATTCGCCATCCAGCAGTACGAGGGCGAACAAACGCGGTTCGTGCATCGCCGGATACTGAAGCAGGTGCTGGCGGAAGGTGTGGAAGTAAGGCGGGGTTAGAGGGTGATTTATGTCAGGTCGCAGGAAGGAACGAAGAAGGCGGAAGTTCTTTCACGGATGGGAGTAAGGAGGCTGCGGATCTCGACATCGGTGCATAACGTGCCTTCCTCGTTGGATGACATAGAAAGCAGCTGACGAGCTACAGGAGCCGATGGCCTCGCTTCCACCGTCCGAGCCAATTTGCACCCTTCCCATACTCACTTGCATCTCCTGCCATTCATCACAATCCAGTTCAAACTCTCCACAAAGCTTCCCCTTCCTGATTCGAACGTGGCCAGCCTGGTCCTCGGCGCCGAAGCTGATTCCATGCTGCTTGTACCCTTCAAAGGCACAGCTCTACCACCCCATCGCAGTGCTACTTCCAACCCATTCACCGACCTGTCCGATCACCAAGCGGTCCTCGAGCCTTGGGTTGAGACACCTTCAGAGTACACCCACTGCGTATTCAATACACCATACTTCCCTCGCTGGGAAGATCTGACGTCCCACATCCTGGCTCGAGATGATCGCCGAACGGCTTCGATCAGACCACGCTTCGTCATGGCTTTGCGAGGCAGTGAAGCAGGACGTGAATCCCGAGTCCGTAGAGGCGAACCAGTTATCGCGTTTTGCGATGAGAGGTTTCCCGTCCCATGGAAGGATGGGAGGGTGGTTCTGATCGGGGACGCAGTGCATGCTATGCCAAGGCAAGCTTGCGTCTTGAGAACGACTGTCATCGTTCAAAGCACTTTGCTTACCGGTAGTCAAGCGGGTCTCGGCGACTCGACGTCTCTCGAGGACGCTCAACTCTTAGCCGAAACAGTCACCTCTTCTTCGGACTCGAAGGGTCCAGTACGGCTCGTTCCCCACTACTTGCCTAGCTGACGATTCAGGCGGTGACCTCGACACCCTCTCCCCAGAATTGCACCACGACATGCTTATTCGCGCATCCCGAAACATTCGTGAAGCCCGTCACCGCCTACTCGCCTCACAGAAGGTGGGGTGGAGCTTGTGGTCCCGGAAGGGCTTCCTGAGGGGGCTGGATTAGGTCTGGCCGTTGGTCACTTTGCTCCGCCGATAGAGGTGGGAGGTTACAATAGCAGCGATGTGGGTCCATGTCCTCGCCCTCATTCAGCATGGAGAGCAGCGCCATACCAAGAGACACCTTTGTATCCGCCTTTCTTTCTGAAGCATCAGGTTGCCAGACAAGGAGGACCTAAGACCTTGGTCAAGAAGAACCAAGCTATCTCACCCAGACTGCTCTATCATTCTTCATCTCATCAGTGGTATGATGTGAAAGTTGCCGGAAGTCTCTGGAGACGGGAAGGTTGGGCAGGGAAGTTTGACTAGGCCTTCTTCCTGCCACATCAGCATTCTTCTCAACATTGAAGGACCTGCTTCTGTAATAAACACGCTCAATGGGTAACGTGATACCATTGAGCAAAAGGTACAGTATTCAGCCGATTGGAACTGGCTGAATCCCGTTATAACGTGTCATAATGACAGCTTCTTTCCAAAAGATAAAGCCTCCTTGTCCATCAAGTCAGAAGAGAAGGACCTCAGCCTTCTCTTCAGAGGACCAGACCTTCCTGCTCCACCAGATGGTCTCAGTACCCTCAAAGAAAGTGGCACACCTGAACAGATATTGGGGCATACATGAACCCGTTTAGCTGTGGTCTTCCGCGCGCATTCTGGAAGTCTGCGCCACGGGTGAAGTGGAAGATGTGTACAATTATCCTTTTTGTCTGCCAAGTCAGCTTGATTCCTGAGGGGCTCTATTTACCGCGCCCGGCCTTCTTTCAGACGACTGCTCACAAAGCAGAAATTCATGGAGCTGATCCCATAAAATCTCTGCTTTTTTACCTCTTCACCACACAAATCTTCACTTAATCCACCAGTTTGACATCCAATAAGAAACAGCCAATCCGCGGAAATGAGCTTATCATCATCTGTTCCGTCAACTGATGGAACTGTACCTATGAACAAGGCAGTCAGTGATGGGGAAAAGGATTACAGATCCACGCACCCAAAAAGCAGTAAAGCCTGCAGTATATTGTCCCAATCTGGCTTCAAGCTCCTTGACAAGCAAGTCTACAACAGGCGGGGCGATGTGTACCAATCTGATACAAAGCTTCTTATTGCACCCAGTGGAGACCGCCCTCCAACTGTGTCTGATACAGAATCACGAAGGGGTGTTGATGAGACCAAACTCTGTGACTGGACTCGAAACGCAACCACCAATTGGATGTGTGACGACAGCTACGATCCTGAGTCAATGGCTACCGTCAACGAAGATAAGATACTTATGACCGCCAGTGCCACTCATGGCTCAGAGAGTACCAAGGAAGCTCCGCAAGGACTTGCCTCAAATTGGTATTGTGAAGACAGTCAGGACTACACTCTTCCACCAATAGGTGCTGAACTCTCACTCTGCACCGATCAGACGGAGGGTTTGCTGGTTGGTTGGATGGTCCAGTTTATGATCAATGAAAGCATGTGACAGTATCTAAATTACTACCCCTATACGACGCTGGGGATACCACTGATGTCCTGTTGCTAGCAACAAAAAGAGTAGCCGATAACCAATGTAACATAAGGGGAAACAAATATCTGATGCATAACGTATCCTGTATTATTGATAGTCATACCGTCATTCTCACGCTCACTAGACCTTCCCAATCTCCAGTTCTCTGTCTGCCCCCCTTAGCTGTCCATTGATATTAGCGTTCTTGTGCCGTTACTTATCTCTGGACTTGACAAAAGGGAAGGCTTGGAGCGGGTAGAATGAAATGCACTTCTCAAACCATCAATGGAGACAGGTAAGACTGATCCTGGAAGTATCTGGAATGGGTATGTAAGCAAAACCCAGCCCTTCTCTCTTCCACACCAAGTTGGTTACGATGCAAGACGACCTCAGCCCTCCATTGATAAGGTCAAGCCTGCCTGGCAGAACTGGGATTTGACCAGTGGTCTCTTGTTCATCTGAAAGTCTCCTTAAGTGTCTACAGCTGAGGAGGTGGGCGAAACACACTTTCTCAAGCAGCTTTCTGCTTGCCACATCAGCTTGATGCCAAGAAGAAAGGACCTGAAGCCTCTGCCCAGGGACCACTAATAGCCAGTACATTCCAACAAAGGCCATGATGTGTTGCAACACATGCAGCCAGTGCTCGTTTCAACTTGATAGTCTCCGAAAGTATTTGAGATTGATGAAGTGGACAGGAGCCATGGAATCAGCCTTCTTCTTGCCACATCAGCTTGGTTTCATAGTCGAGGAGGACCTCAGGCAATTTTCCGCAGAACCAAGCCTCCTCGCCCATTCTGCCAGCAGAGAAGGTCAGGTTTCCTTCCAGAAGACCAAGCCTTTGTTATTCATTGCGCTCGGCCTTCTTGAAAAAGACTGCCAATAAAGGAAAAAAATGCAGTGTGCTGATCCTATACAATGTCTGCTTCATGGCCCTTCTCAGATCTGAAACATTTCCCAATCCATATATTTGTACCGTAATTTTGCAGAAATCAGCTCGTTGTTGTCTGTTCCGGCTACTATCCCAACGAACGAGGCAGTGTTGGGGAAAAGGAGTACCGGGGCACGTAACCAGCCTCAGAGTTGCCAGTTTGGTGTCTGTCAGGGTGCTACGCCGACCAGTGATAAGGCCCGACGTCCAACTCCTACGACTGGCGATCGTGGCCGAAGGTGGCGATTGATAGGCAAAGAGGGTCCAGCGTCAAAGGTACTGTCGGGGACGTATGAGAACGTAGCCGAAGTAGGCACTGGTCGGGTAGCGCTATCGATGCAAAGACTAAGACAAGGGGGTATACTACGAAATGACTTCAATGACTTCAATCTCGAATCGCTGAGGCTATCCCTCAGCGATCTATAGTACCTATATACTTCCATAGCTTTGTGTTCCATGTCTCGTCTTCCAAACATCACGTCTCGATCTCTGCAGTGGCGCAAAAGGTGAATCTCGGCAATCTTGGGGTTCGCAACGCAATGAGGCCGAAAGAACGCGCGTTGCCGTTTTTGGGCGTCCTGTGATATGCGACTCTCGGCGATAGTTGGCGAAAACGTGGTTTTGCCGTCGTTGATCGATATGCGATCGTGACAGCTTCCAGACCGAGAGAGGGAGGGAGTGGGATTCTGCAATTGCCAAGCATATCCCCCGGATCCCTGGGGAGCCTTGGAGCCTTGCGTTGAAGGACTTGAAGAAGATCTGATAAGTTTGTAATGGAGGTGTAATGATTGAGTCGTGGGCGTGAGTGGAGGACCTCGTTGAAGGTATCATCTAGTAGTCATTGGATTCTTGCAATCCTCCGTTGAGCACATTTTGGGGACTGTAAGGGTTGATAGAGGGGTACTTTCTAACCGGCAAAGATGGTAGTCCGCCAGTGCATGAGATGCCCGGTTTTCTCCTCGGTATTGTGATTTGCTTCTTCCATGATGAATAGTCCGTGTGAGGCATGAGAGCGGTGTAATCCAGGTCACAATGGTCGATGCTTGTCAATGCCTTCTTCGATTCCCCTCTCGTCGCACGACCTCGGAAAGGATTTCTACAATGGAAGAACCAGCTCAGTCAAGAATCCTCATGTATCCGGCGCTAGTTCCTCCTGATCGCTAGAACTTACTATACTGTGCGGCGTATTGAAACCCCGCTCGATGGCGTTGTAGCATCCTTTGTCCTCATTCACTTCTTCAAGCAAAGAACCGTTTCATCCATACAAGCCGTCTTGGAATTTGCCACTCGCTCTTTTCAACCGTTCCCTCGAACAGCGGCATTTTCATTTGCAATTCAGAGATGTCCCAGACCGGTAGCCTGTCCGGACATTCCGTGGGCGTCCGTGTGGGAAGAGACCTCAAACCACTGTCCAGCCACAAGTTCAACGCACTGTTCATTACCCAACCCTCACTCACGGCATTCAGTCATGACATCTCGTCCATGCGGCACGTCCTACATATCCAATCGCAAGCTTGACCGGTTGATGCGCTCCCAGATCCTGAGCTGCAAACAACCAAGGTCGCATATGGACTATAAAGAGTTGTACTTGGCAGCCGCCAGCTCTGCAGCTTCGAGGATCAGGGAGACGTACAGACACGTTTCGATTGGCGTCTTCAACGCTGGGAAGCCATTTCCCATTAAGGCCAAGATCGGGCGACCTCCAAGCTGCTCGGACTGCAATGTGACACGGACACCAACGAGCTTGTATCCGCCTTTGAATGGAGGATCGTACAAAGAGCCAATAAACTCTCCCCAACCGTTGACCGCAACAAAGATGGGAAGCTTCATTTGGGTATCTCGACCAGTGGTAACCTATACGATCAATTCTAGCCCGACGCCTCCGACCTGCGCAAGCAGGGCTCAGTAGTGATAGAGGCATCGTCCATTCTCAGCCCGGTGTCCAAGCACATGAAAGAACTCGATGACGCGATTGGCAATGGCAGTTCGCTGTCGGAGGAGAAGACTGCTCAGATCAAGAAGAGGAACGATGAATTGGACAAGATTGGCTTGACCTGGAAGTTGAAACGCGCTCTGCCCCATGTGAGAAAGACATTCACTGACGTTGAGCTCAAAGTCGAAGGTTTCGAGAGCACAGTGAAAGACCGCTTGCACTGGACCCAGAGAGTCTATCGTCAAATGAGAAGCGAGATGACGAGCGAAAATCGGAGTGGGACTCCGCGATCGAGAAACATCTCCCTAGGATGCCGGAGCCGACTGTTGCCGATATCGATATGATCCCGTCCATGCGTCATTCTGAGAGAGACTGTCTGATGCGTACCTCATATTGTCACTTTCCCATCCTCGTCCGCTTCCAAGACCGCCACGTCCATCTCCCCCATAGCCTTCTCGAACTCCTCTTGCTCCGCTTCCGCAGCCCGCTTCTGGTACGCGCTCATGGGGTACCCATACTTCATCTCCTTCGGTGGTTTCCCATATGCCGGCGCCCCGCTCTCGATCCCTCGATATCTCCGGAACACCGAATCGATAAAGGATGCCTGTTCTTCTGACCATGTTGCTCGGAAGAGGTTGATCCCCACGATTGAGGTGTTGGCATACCCCTCTTCGGTCATGAAGTCGCGGAAGTTGAAGTTCTCCCGCGCCGGTACTTGAAGGATGCTAGATACCGGAGATGAAGAGGGTTGCTGGAGGAGGATGAAGACGTAGCGGTGTCGTCCTGATCCACGCTCGGGCGCTGGTGGCTCCCAGGGTAAGAGGTTCTGACCCTTACCTGAGAAAATATTAATCTCGCCAGTAAGGATGGAGAGTGGGATGTCGCTTTTGAGGTACTGGAGTCGCTGGGAGAAAGATTGGGTCTCTGGTGAAGGGTTGTCCGGGTCGACGACAAGGAGGGTATATAGTCCTGACGGATTTCGGTCGGTGAGAGTAGGTTGTGAGGCGTGGGCGAAGGGCTGGAAGGTGAGATGAGGCGATTTGGCGAGGTTCTTTGGCTCGAGCATAGATCCAGGCTCGATCAATTGCGAAGCAATGGTGAGACTGAGCGGACTAGTCGGTCCCAAATCCGGTAGGAGATCGGGAATGACCTTATTCTGATATACCCTGCCCATGACCAAGTCCAATCCACCGTCCTTCTTCCATCGTCTTTCAGCAAGATGCCGCATGACGGGCTGATCCATCATCCCACGACCCTTCGATTCTCGGAATGCTTGTCGAACAGCTGGATCATTGACGTGCGCTTCGACTTCGAGCTTGTCTATTCGTTTTAGGATGGCTGGGGAAGGATTGGGTAGGGCTCGTAGCTTGGCGAGTGCGGATGAGGCCTGTGATTGCTGGTCCGAGAGGTAGGAAAGGGCGGCATCGTAGGCGGGGTTGACGCCAGGGCCAAGAGCACGAGTCCACGAGGAGGAAGATGTCGATGAGGAAGATGCGCGGGTGGATGAGTCATGTCGGATGATGACATGTGTCGTTGACAAGCAAGGACATGCCGAAGATCTCGTAAGAGCACGGGAACTGCTTCTTGCCCTCATGATGCAGTCTGGTATGGAAGCTTGATTTGACTGGGCTAAACATTTCTCGGTTGCTTATTGAGAAACGCCGCACGTGGAAAAACAAAGGAGGATGACGTGTGAATCCTCTTTCCTCAAACCGTTTCCCGGATTTGTCTTTGTCCTTCCTCTTTGAAAGGCGGATGACGGAAACTCAACGAGCAGAGCCTTCTAGAACATACCATCGACAAAGCGTCCATCCGATCTCTAGGAAGATGTCGAACCCTTCCGTACCCACCCTCAAACGTCCCCGTTCAACCTCGACGCCTCCTTCACCTTCCTCGACTTCCTCACCCAAACGCGCGGCATCTGAGGACCCTTTCCCTTCTTCCTCCGATTCTGGACGGGGCAACGACTTCCTGACTCCGAATATGCAGGCGGGAAATGCTGCTAGTAGCCCGCTCAGACTGGATTTTCACGATGAGCCCGAACAAGCTGGGGAAGGGGAGAGTGGGTGGGTGAGGAGAACAGAGGAGGTGCATTTGAGCTCGGATGGAGTTGATGATGGAAGAGAGCGCCTCAGAGGTCAATACAACGAGCTTTTGGGTGAGCGCGGCGCTGCGAATCTCGGACGAAGCAAGCCAGATACATCGCCCTGGCTTGTGAATCAGACGAGACATAGCTGACGAGATTGTCAATGCAGCCTCGTTACCACCTCCTTATGTTCCCTGGCAGCAGTACTTCATTATCCCTGCCCCTTTATTGAACGCACTAAAAACCCTCGCACTTGATGATCCCTCATCCTCTAAGACCGGAGTAGAGACTTCAGATCTATGCATCGACCTCACACCCTTTCTCAAGGATGAGCAGGGCGAAGAGGTATACGTCATCGAGACCGAAGACTTGTCCGACGTGACATCGCTCGTACCCAAGGGAAAGAAAAAGAGGATCTGGGCAGTAAAAGACGGGCTACTGGAGAACGATGATTTCGTCTTCGTCTCCTCGGACGGATGGCAGAAGCTACTTTCCTGGTAAGTCAGCTACCATTCATTCAAGTGTGCAGCTCAAATCCTCAGGTATGGGCCGTACGATGGACCATCATTGGCTCGATTCTGCATGCCAGGAGAACGCATTCAAATGGCACCTCCTATCTATACCCTCTACCTCGTCAAGCCAACAGGCGAGCTTGGGCCTGTCTCCTCAACTGAACCGCCTCCTTCCGAATCACCCGCTTTACATCCCACCCGCCTCACGTGTCCCAGCGACGCAGAAGAGGTCATCTTCCTGCATTTTTTGACCTCACTCGTGGCGGACGAACTCGGTGAATCACCCATGCGTCTTTGGACGATCGATGCCTCCAGTTCCTCTTCCGACGCTTCGACCCTTCCGGCGCTGAAGGCTTTTCACCTTTCTCCAACTTTATTGCCAATTCTTTCTGGCCGACTGATTGAGCCGAGTCAGAACCTCAGGTGTGCCGAAGCTGGCTTCGCTAATGGCGACGTGCTTGCTATCGAAGTCGGGAAGCAGACACCGCTCGGAGTGGTTTGGAGCGTTGACGTCAACGAGCACGGCAAGGCAGTGGAGAAAGTCGCTTCTGTGCCGACGGCTCCCGCACCTCTCTTTTCCAATCCGGCCTTCTTTCCCGGCCCAAGCAATGCAACAGCATCGACATCCGCCTCGACAAACATGCAAACACGTAGTCAATCTCGAGGCGGATCGCGAAAAGGCAAAGGACTGGTCGGGTTGGTCAATCTCGGCAACACTTGCTTTATGAACAGCGCAGTGCAATGTTTGAGCAATACGCAGGAACTCAGCGAGTACTTTCTCTGTGAGTGATCTCTGATCCTCATTCAGATCGAGGCTGACTTCCACAGCTGGGGTCTACCGCGAGGAGCTCAACCCCGACAATCCGCTCGGAATGCATGGTCAGATTGCCGAAGCATTCGGAGGTACCGTTGAGACGCTATGGGCCGCATCATCGTCACAAGCCTCCTACTCTCCTCGTCAACTCAAGATGACCACCTCTCGCTTCGCGCCGCAGTTCGCTGGTTACGGCCAACACGATACGCAGGAGTTCATCGCTTTCCTCCTTGATGGCTTGCACGAGGATCTGAATCGGATCAAGAAGAAGCCATACATAGAGAAGCCAGATTGGAAGCCTGGCGGAGGGGATGTCGAGCTTGCAGAGCTGGGAAGGGAGTGTTGGGAGGGGTACAAGAAGCGAAACGACAGTGTCATCGTGGACCTATTTCAGGGACAGCTTCGCAGTACCTTGGTTTGCCCCGAGTGCCATAAGGTGAGTGCATTGGGGACATGGCGATGAAAGCCGCTGAAAAAATTATAGGAATCGATCACAATGGACCCGGTCTGTTCCCGTAAGGATCAACCGAAATGAGCTCACTTCTATTTCAGTTCATGTATCTCACCGTTCCCCTTCCCATCGCTCAACATCGAGAGATCCGACTGCACCTCATTCCCCGAGATCCTGAACTGCCACCCGTTCGGGTGCGCCTTTTGGTCCCGCAAAATGCATCCTTTATGCAGGTAAAGGAGAAGCTCGGAACGATGGTGAAGTGCAAGGCCTCCAATGTATGTCCTCCTCGACCCTTCCTGAGATACGACGTATATCAGCTGACGGACTCAGCTTCTCGGCTTCGACTTATGGAAGAGCGGCGTCTATGCCTGGTTTAGCGACGCCGATCATAATTCCGAGGCGAAGGACTCGGACGCGATTGTCTTCCATGAGCTTGCGGCGCCTGTCTCCGCTTCCCGCAAGACGGTCGGAACAGCCTCGACAGATGGCTCTGTAACAGTGCCTGTCTACACCTTCCGGTCGATCGAATCGAGTCGAAATGGATACCGCCAAGAGCCATCCGAGTGTGCCTTGCAGCCCTTCTTCATCACTTTAAGCAAGACCGAAGCGACCGATCCGATTGCTGTGCGTGAAGCGATTGTCCGAGGATATCAACGATTCATCCGGCCTGAGATAAAATCGCAATTCTGGGTGCCATCCGGGTCTTCGCCAGCGGCGGATACACTGTCACAAGCAGAGGACGAGGGGTCGGTAGCAGAAATTCACCTTAACGGCGGTCAGGCAAAAGTCGTGGAAGTGCCCGCTCGATCCTCAATCAGCAGCATGAGCATCGACGCGCCAACGAATGATATGAACGGTGCGCATCCAAATGGCAGCACTTTCACCGTTCACACTATCGGTTCTGCCAAGTCGGGAAAGCTTGTCCCTCGCGGTGATCTCTTCAAGGTGCATGTCGCGGACGCATCCACGGCCGACGGAGCGAGCGGTATGACCATGTTCAAGACCATGGACAACGTTGTTCCCCTCTACCGTGGATCCATCAGCTCGGCTTCGGGCCAGTGGTCTCGTCTAGAGCATCGAAGAAAGGCAAAGAAGAATATGTTCGGGCAGATCGCGAACGGGATCAAGTCGATCGTCGGATCTTACGGATCTGACGAGGAGGGGTCGCCACCGAACACGCCAGTCTCGCCTCCTTTGGTTATCAGGCCAGGCGAGGGGATCTTTTGCGAGTGGCAAAGCAGGCAATTCTTGGAGTACTTTGATAGCGCCGAAGAGGAGGAAGAAGTCATCGATCCGGCTATAGCCAAAGAGCTGGCGAAGAAAACGGAAGGCCGAACGATCTCGATCGAGGATTGTTTGGACGAGTTCTCGAGGGAGGAAACCCTTGGCCAGGATGACCTCTGGTACTGCCCACAGGTTTGTTCCATGCTCAAATCGTCTTAGGAGAACTGACCTCCCGCAGTGTAAGAAACACCAAGCTGCAACCAAGAAGCTCGAGATCTATAAAGCTCCCGATATCCTGGTTATCTGCATCAAGCGATTCGGTTCCTCTCGGCGATTAAGCGACAAGCTAGACAATCTCGTCAACTTCCCCATCGACGGCCTGGATCTGGAGGAGCGGATCGGGGAGCGAAAGGTAGCCAGAAGCTTGAAGCTGAGTGAGGAGGTCGCGAAGAAATACGGCATCGAGGACGGGATGGAGCCGATGATGTACGATCTATGTGGGTTTGCTTCGTCCATGAGGAAGAAAGCGCTGACTGGGGCTGTAGATGCGGTGGACAACCACTTCGGCGGGATGGGTGGTGGGCATTACACCGCCTTCTGCAGGAATAAGGAGGATAGAGAGTGGTACAACTACGATGACTCGAGGGTGTCGAAGGCGAATGTAGAGGCGGTGCAGGTGAGCTAGGAGCAGTCTTTGATCAGAGCGGCGCTCACCGCCTTTCAGAGTCGTGCCGCCTACCTTCTCTTCTACCGCCGGCGGACACAACGGCCAATTGGCGGTATCTCTCGCCTCAAAGCCGAGGTCAGATTTTGATCCACTCAAACTCGAGATCATTTGCTGACATCACACAGGAGGCCTCGCGAGCTGCCTCGCCCATGTCTCCCTCGTCGAACGCCGGCCCATCCACCCTTCCAAACGTCCTCACCGCTTGCTCCGCCCCCTCGTCAACACCCGATAGCGATCGTCTGCCCTCCTACTCCCCTCCAACCCCTGCCATGCCCAGTCCCGTGCTCAGCGCTGCACCTGACTCTGACTACGAGCTCGATACCGCCCGATCACGCAATCTGCAGAACCTTGGTGCGGGAATAGGCTTTGGCAATACCGCTTGGGGGCCAGCCTCTATGTCCATGAGAGGATCGATGCCCGGTGTCCGCCATCCATTTGGCTCGGATACACCGACAGACACCAGCTCTGAGGTGGACAATTCCACATCGAGACCGATGGGATTGCTATCCCCTCCGGAATCGGATGATGGGTTTGAGCGGATACCAGCGCAGCCAGGAGGAGCTTCGACGGAGATTAGCGGACTAGGGGAGGACTATGAGGTCGTTCGGCCTGATTCAGGCGGCAGTGCGGAGGCCGGGATGGTCAGTGCGCGGAGGAGTCCGGGGTCGGACGCCGGAGATTGAGATGATGTAGATCGCGTTTAGTGTGGAGAGATCATCGCGTTGTAGACCGGATGATCGTTTTATGCACTGTTTTCGAAGTGAAAAAGGATGAAAGTCAGTACTTGGAAGACCCGCCACGCCCAGAGAGGCTGAGGATCATGGAGCTGTAGTGAACAGCAAGAAGGATCCATCCCTTGATGTAAATCCACGGCATCTGAATGTCCACGCCTATCCCCTCCGACCCGTGATCGCCGCCAACTCAACCTTCTTCAGCATCGCCTTCAAGCTCTTCCCTCCCTTCTGGCAATTTTCCTCGAGCCAGTCTTCGAGTTGCACCCTGATAGCCCCTAATTCACCTGTGATAGGCAGCTTGTCGTCCGCGCGCACGGTCTTCGGGTTGAGCAGCGCGTCGAAGAGCGTGTTCCACAGATTCGTCTGCCAATACTGCTCGACGTCAGTCTCGCACCAGGGTATTAGTGGACTGTACTGACCCGCTTGAGAGGCGTAGCGATCTTGTACCTCCTCCCACTTTCACCCGGCGGATTCGGCGCCACCTCCGTCGAGATGTACTTCCCGAATAGTAGACAATAGCATACGCTCGCCAAGCCGAAGTAGTCTGTCTGGTAAGACCACGGTCGAGCCTCGCGCATCTCCACGCAATCCCGCTCATCCGTCTTCCAGTCCGCTACGAAAATTTGATCCGTCCGTGCTGGGAAGAGGTCCAGATCGATGGCCCGACCGAAATCGATCAGCTTGACCCCCTTCGTTGACCAGCCGGTTTCGCCGAACCGGTCGTATTTCGGTGACCAGCTGGCGGAGTTTGTAGGTTCGAGACGGACGAGACAGTTGTCGATCTTGAGATCGCCATGAATGAAATTTGCGGAGTGGAGGGATTCGACGAGCTTGAGTAGCTCGATGGTGAAGAATATGGCTAGGAGCTCGTCGACTGCTGACGGGGCGCCGGCTACGGCTGGCGCGATACCCATCTGGGTGGCCTTGTTTACCAGATCGAGGAGGGTACCTTGGGACGAGTAGTCGAGGAGGAGGAACGACTCGTCTGCGAAGGCGAAGAGGTTCCTCGGTCGGATGATGGAGGACCGGTATGCTTCATCAAGACGACGATGGATACGGTCGAGAACCACTGCCTCCCACAGGCTGGCTGGCTTCTCGACCTTGATTGCCACCAGACACTTATTCTCGTCCTCGTCATCCTCGTCATCCTCGTCGTCGCTCTCGTCATCGGCGAGCTGACGGGCGACAACATCGACGGCGAGGAAGACCGCTCCGAATCCGCCTTCTCCGATCTTGTCCTGGATTTGGAAAGTCTTGCCAGCGAGCTGGAGACTCATCGGCTCGTCCGCTACTGCGGACACTCGGGAACTGGTGCTTGCCCGTCGGACTTTAACTTTCGCGTGCTGTTGCAGCGAGTCCAGGCGGCCGGATGCGCGATCTCGGTGATCATGGAAGCCAGGCAGCGCAGAGAGAGGCGGGTCAACGGAAGCAAGCAGACTGACAATGACATCGTCGTCGGCAGGATTACAGGGATTCGCCAGCTCTGCGAGCGGGGCAGACGCAGTGAAGAATGCTGAATCGGGCGATCCTTCTCTGGCCGTATGCATCGTCTCGGTAGCAGCGCCGTCGACTAGGACCATCGTGTGCATCGTCATAGCGGTGTGCCCTTGATTGTGAATGGTGAAGCCTTCTGGAAGCTGGAAGCCAGAACCCACCGAGCCGGATCTATGACCCGTTGGTGGGCTGACACTATTGACAGACTGGTCAGGAGTGTCGCTCCTCTCGGCACTCGGTGACGGGCGGTCCTCCTCTTCCACCACCGCGCTGAGTCCCGCTGCCGTTGCTGCTGGGTCGGACGCCACGAATGCCTCGTCCGCATCTACCTCACTTGGTACCGTACTGGTTCGCCGTGTCGAGCTGGTCGTACCGAATTGGGAAGACCGGAGTGTTGTCATCTGGGTCGTGAACTCGCATGTCCGCTCGGTGATCGGCGTCATCTCATCTATGTTGAACCGTCTTCGTCTCGGTGGAGGATCCTCCTCATCCTCCTCATCGTTGATGTTGACGTGGTGCTCCTCGATAACGCGTGTCAAAACCTGCTCGTCATCCTCCTCTGCCTCCTCGGGGATTACGGATGCAAGAGCAGTCCCACGACCAGGCATCTTCTCAGACAATGCCGGCGTGGCGAACGCGTTGACAGCTCCTAGAGGTTGTCGTGGTGTCGGAGGCTCTTCAGAGAACACGCCGAATGCTCTGGGCTGTGAGCCGCTTGCCACAAGGGATGTACGATCTGCGAGTGGCGCCTTTGCGGGCGTGTCGCTGAAAATGTTAAGCTTCGCCGCACTGATCGTCAAAGGCGGGGCAGCGTTTTCGTCGTTGATCCTATTCGTCGCCGCAGGAGGCGCGTTCTCATCGCTATAGACGGAGAGCTGTAGAGGGCGGTTCTGGGTGACGTGGCCTGAGGCTGGAGTAGGGGTGGGTGGCACCGTTCCTCCAGCTGGCGCCAGCATGGTCGCAGTTGCCGGTCGAGCAGGCAGTGGAGTTGGTGCCGTATGAACAGGCGCCTCTTCTTCGTCCGACCCGTCTTCATCGGATTCGCTGTCGGAATCTCGGACTTTGCCGCCACGGATTGTTTGATCAAACATCCTCAGGACCTCTTCGTTCGCGAGCTTCGTGTTGACCGTAGGCGACGGCATGGACTTCTTCTTTGCCTCCTTGGGTGTCGAGGCTTTACCTTCATCAGCTCGTGCCGGTGGCATAATATCCACACTTACAGCCGGGCTTATGCCATCCGCTTTCCCATTGCTTCAAATCACCCCTCCACTCCTTGCCCAGGAGTCCTCTTTGTCTCGCCCTAACTTCCTCGAAGCTCCACTCCTCGCCGTTCTTGTACACGTTGTTCCAGTCCATCATCTTACGCTCAATCTTCCCTCCGTTCCCGTTCACTTCCGGCCCATCAGTCGGGCATTCCCACGGCTGCATGACGAATTGCGACGATGAGGCTTTTGGGGGTTTCGGCGGTTTCCGTGTGGAGGGAGCTGCTGGAAGAGACGGGATGGTGGGCACCGTGGTGGAGACAGATGAGGTGTCGTAGTGGCGCAGCGGGTCGTACTTCAGGAGGTCGGCTTCTGTGGGTGGCTGCTTGGACTTTGCGAAGACGTCATCCGCTGATCGGACAGCCTCATTGTCGTTCTGATATCATCAGTATCGTCCTTGAGTGTATGATAGCGGGCCTCACGGAGTCCTTGAATACCTCGACCTTTGGTGTCCTCGGTGCGATCCTGCCTCTAGCAGCACTTTGGGGTAGAGTCTCACCCTTCCAAGGTCCCGCTTCGACCGTATTCTCCTTCCTTCTCCCATCTCTCGTCCCGAGATCGGCCCACTCCCCTGGAACAGCATCTTCGCCTGTCCCCGCGGCATCGGAGAATATTTCCATCTTCGCCCCATTCGCGCTCTTCGACAGCCTATTCGACGGTGCGAGCTGTGTGGCACCGGACACCGATGTTGCGCTTCCGAGCACTGATCGAGCAGATGTTGGGGCAGGTGCGAGGGAAGGTTCGTCGTCTGGGATTGAATCGGTAGCAGACATCATGAGCCGTTCGAGGAAGGCTTGATGCCGCCCTTTGAGCCGTTCGAGGGGTGCTGCTTTCCGTGCTATGCCGAGACGATAGATCTCATCCGCCTTTTTCCGCCTAAACGCCATCAATCTCAGTGCTGGGTGACTTCTCGGTGACCGAACTCACCGGCCTAGACCCTTTGCCGCACCCGCCCATTCTTCATAGAACACCGCGTGGCGCGTCCCCACATCCCTTGACTCCAAGAAAGCCCAAACTTCCTCCCGTCGCTCAACATGACGCGTATACATCACCCAGAGCTTCAGATACCGCACGTCCTGCCCGTACCGAGCATCGGTCAGGAAGCGACGCGTAGTCGATTCGAGTAAGGGTAGTAGGTGTGTCGCGGATGATGGGTGATGTTGGACCGTAAACAGTATATACCTAGTCTGGATGAGCTTTTAAAGACCTTGCAGGTAAGACGCGACGCACCGATTATAAACATCCATGACGTCCTGCACACCATCCACCATATCCTCACCCTCTCGATCCCGCTGTTCGGCTTCCTCGATATCCCGTCTACATCTCTCACCCCCATCCTGGATGACCTTCTCCGCGGCTATATCCTTCTCAAACAGGGTTGACAACGTCACAGCAGATCGTCCGGAAGCTAGAGGTCTGATGTTCTCCTTCTGCGACTCGATCAGCGCGAAGTCGGTGGTCGGTGTCGCGGGCGGGGGCGAGGAAGGTCGCGTCGCCGTTATAGGGGAGAAGAGGGAAGCCATCGTAACTTGTGGTCGGTCACAAAAGCGCGAGCCAGTCACTTTTGATTTGTTTGGTTACGGGGTCTAGCTTATCATATGACGTGTCAATTGCCTACCACGAAACATGTCGGATTCAGAGTTTGAAAAGTCACGGCCGGACACATCTGACGTCTTGCGGCCCGACTGAGGACGGGCCGGCCAGCTGTCTCTTCCCAAACCCGGCCTCCTCAACTCCTTGAACGCAAACTCCTCCTCCTCATCCTCAGTTCTGGTCTCCCTGTCGATCTTCTCGTGAGAGATCCTTGCGAGATAAGTATCAATCTCGGGGTCTCGATGACGATGGCCGCGAAGCAGGTCCAGCTCGGGGTGAGTGTCGTTTGCCTCGCCGGCTAAAGCTTGGGATGGTTTCGATGAAGTGAAGCGTGTATACACCGCGTATACTCCGGGCACTACCTCGCACACACGATCCTCTCCGATTTCAGTGATCTGACGAGTTGAACCTTGGGTCGCATGGGAGTCGACCGATGATGACTTGCCTTCGCTTGCTTGGGGATTGAGTTCTGGCTCTCCATCGCGGTCCGAGCACTCGTGGCAGTGCCCGTGTCTGCCACTTCAGGCTTGGGATCCGCGGACATATTGTGGAAGGTTGCAATTGAAATTAGTCGGATGATGAGATACAGCAATACGAAAGTGGATGATGACGACAGCAGCTCGCATCTTCGCGGGGAAGTATGTCTATTCGCCTGCGGCAAAGGAGCTAGAGTAGAAACGTCTTGGGCATCCATCATGAACGTTTCAGCCACTGTACGGAGTTTCGTAAGTTCCTCGCCGCATGACTACGCTGTATGGGTCTATCTGGCGAAGGACTCCACAAGGAATACGTCTTCGCTAGGATGTAAGCAAAGGCAATCCGTTGGCGAAAAATCGTCGGTTGGTCCTCGGTGCGAGACCTCTCCTATCAAACGGTCTACCGAGCTAAAAATTATGCATTCGCGACCTGAATACTTCTTCGTTGACACGCCTCGTGATTTCCTCCCAATCACGGATCCCAAGTCATGACCCTCCCGTGTTCCCAGCTGTTCTCATCGTCCTCGCCGTGGCGTGACGGGCTCTACGTGCCTATATAACCGCAACCCTTCTTTGACCGAACAACACCCAACCGAAGCCGTACTGGCCGTCCTTGCCGCACTTGTCCGTCGTGTATAGTTTCTGAATCTTCGGTGTGGCCCAAAGAGCGAAGTGGATCGGATTCCAAAAGAAAGCCATAGACATGTTCCACCACGTCGAATAGCCATGGTTGACATCGAGGTCCAATTTGGCTCGGTCAAGAAGCGCGCAGCAGTCGTCGACCTTTCGATTCAACCCTACTTGGCAACACTTTGTCATACATGCGGTTGTAAGCCTCTTCAGTCGTCCAGCCTGGCGACCCGCCGCCGTAGGGCTCATCCCTTGCAGCAAGTCAATGCCAATGTCTGTCCCTCCCAGGAACAGGATGACCCGACCTCGAACATCGTCGAGAAGGATGCGTAAGAACTTCTTGCCGCGCGCATTGGTAAAAGAGGCTCGACGGGAACTGATAAAGTCATGCAAGAACGCCTCGCGGAAGCCTTCGGTGCTTGTCTCGTTATCCATCGAAGACGAGAAGGGTCTCGGACGGGAAGCGGGCCAAAACAAGCTTGCAAGATTGAAGTAATGCGGCGAGAGGGTAGCCCTCTTCCGCGCCGACTTTCTAACTATCACCGTGGTATGCGTACAGGCTGCTCAGCTCTTCGTTACACTAGGATCGTTCCAAACGTCGAATCGGCAGTCGAAGAGGCGGATGCCGACGTTCATTTGTTCGTGCGGACTTCATTTCCGACAGCGAGGTTTTCCCGGCAATGCTGTGCCATTATCGAAGTCTGTTTTTATGCCGTCCCCATCGGCGACACCTTGGCTCCACACACCGTGCAGAGCCAAAGACTGGTGCGTCCCGGGAAGATTGATTCATATTGAGTTTTGTGTCGCCTGGCACGTGATACATCCAGGAATTCCAGTTGTCGATCGTCAGTGCACGAGATCCCGTTCCTGGGCGATGCAGTCATCTGCGAATCTGACGTGTAAGTGATCAGGTGATTCATCAATCTGGGACGCGGAGCCCAAAGGCGGAGCGACTGACTGCTTGGCCAGACCTGGATATTGCCGTGCGCTTCTCCGTTGGTTCAGGTCGAATGTCTGATTCCCTTCCACCTTCCGCCTGATTCTGGGAGGAGGGGAAATGAGGGGGCAGATATAAGTGCGAGTGCTCGGTCCGGGATAATTATGAGTAGTATGAGTGATCGTAGCGAAGTGACGAATGAACAAAGATGGTTGACCTTCCGCCTCGTTATAGGGTGTCTTCGCCTTCAGCCTGACCAAAGGAGCTGGAGAGAAGGGAGAGTCTCAGTATCCAGGGACCGGTTCTCACGGGATTTCAGAATCGGCCTTGGACGGCGTCATCTGTCTGTCACGATTTCGATCTGACAAAGCTTGATCTCGGGCGATGTAAAGGATTCTTCGGCGCGGACCTACAAACAGCTCAAAGGCCATCATGGAAAGTCCCATTATCTGCCGTTCCGTGCAGATGGGGATCGATGGCATAGTCCAAATGCATAAGATCCTTTGTGACGTCAGCTCCAACCGATGAACACAACTCTACAGACCTGATCTCATCCCTCCGCCCTCGGCCCCTCGACCTCAGGCGGTACCTTCACCGCCCCCCTATCCAGCACCTTCCGCACAGCGTCCACCTCCGGTCCGTCATTCGTCCTGCGCCCCCTAAGCTTCACCTCTTTCCCGGAGCCTGAAGACCCACCTGAGCAATTCATCCAAGTACGCCCGCAAGACCGTCCCGGCTTCCCGATCCATCTTTTCTAATCCATTCATTCCGTCCGCGCGGGAGGGACCGGTCGAGATCATGAGAACCGGTTTGGAGTGCTCTACGGCTTGCTTGACTAGACGAAAGGCGGAGTAGGTGGCTAGAGAGGTCCCCATGACGAAGAGGCGGGAGGCGGAGGAGACTAGTGATAAGCTGAGGTGTTTCGATCAGACACGGTTCGCAAGGACAAGAGCGGACGAACGATTCGTCCCGGACAGGCGGAGCGATTGTTTCGCCCTGATTCGCCGTGAGCTTCAAAATCGTCTCAACTGAGAAAAGCTTACAAAGAACACGACGTTGGGCTTGACGATGCCCTTCTTGGTCTCATTCTCGGCAGCGCATATTCGGCATGGAGGGACTTCAAAAGAAGTGAAATCCACTCCTTGCAGGTCCACCTACCCCTTCATCAACCACTAAACATTCAATCTGATACTTCAACTCACATCACCATCCGGATTCGTCCTCGGCCGCCTAGTCCCTCTCAGCAGCGCTCTCACTCCCGTAAGAAATACACGCACCGTCCCGTCCGTTCCGCCTCTTTCGCCTCCTCGTCCCAGACCGGATTCATCCCCGCCAATTGCTCCTGATAATCATCCCGTTCCTGATGATGTCGGTGCTTCAGACAATGGACTTTGGCGAGCGTGCCGTGCAGCTCCAGGATTCGAGGAGCGGGAGGTGGGTGGTTATGGGAGGAGAGGAGGAGCGACGCCGCTTTTGGATGAAGGTTGTCCACCTGAGCAAGGTTTTCAGAACGGGTTTGGTATGGAATAGGGAGAAGACTGGCGTTCTGGGTGATTAGGTTTGGGGCGAGACCGAGGAGCTGGAGGGCGGCGATGTAGATGTGTGTGGGGTTGGGTTGGGCCTCGCGCACGGGCGGGTACTACGTCGCGTGAGCCATAAGTGTGCAAATCGTAATCTTGACGTACGCCGAGGAAGGATCGAGCCCAATCTACAAGCTGATCAGCTGCGATGATACCAGCAAATGTGACACACCTACATCGTCTCCTAGTAGGCCGCTGAGATCAGCAGAACCCGATGACCATGAGGTTGTCTCGCACCGAAACATCTCCCCTCTGGTCGTATCCTCCACAAGCTCATGATACAAGATCGGTCTGCATATTTTCATCAGCACTTGACGCACTGGTAGATACATCTCGAGGGCCTGACGAACTTGTAATTCGGATTTGAATAATGCCCCTCCTTCCCTCGATATGCCCTGATTCCACTATCCACGCTTACCCCAGCACCAGTGATCATCAATGTCCGTCCCTGGCCAGCTTCGAGGAAAGAGGCGAGGTGAGCAGCTGCGAGACGGGTGGGTAGGAGTGTGAGGGCGTTTGCAGGGACATGCGGGGCCGGAGGAAGGGTTGGGATGGATATTCTGACCATTTCATATCACATACAGTGCTGTCAAAAAGGAAGAAGCAGCAGCGCCGATCGAAATTTGGCGTGCCTGCCGCCGCTCTACTGAACTTCTCATGATTGCAATAATAGGTAACGGATAAAGGGACAATCGCGGTCTAAATAAAGATACTGATACATAGGCCGATGCCCTCTTCTAGAGCTCCATGCCCACCAAAACCCATCGTCTCGGATCCCACTCCCATCCACCAGGCAACGCCCCTTGTTTGACCACCTGACCACCCACGTACATGAGAGAATGAAGCAAGTCACCCAACCTATCCGGCTCCCTATCATCCTTGTCGAGCGCGAGGATGAGCGATGTTGCCTCGAGCGACTCAGCTGCCAGGTCGAGCAGCGCCGTCAGTGATTCCCGCATGTCCAATGCGGAGTTGACCGAGTTTGGAGCGGCTGCGGCGGGAATCGCACGAAGGGGATCATGTGGACGGAGAACCTCAAAGAAGTGTGGAGCTAGGGCTTCGGGTCTGGATGTGGCCGTCGAATGTAGCGGCGGAAGATGCACGTACACTACTCGACCCTCAATCGGGTGATCGACGACAAAGCCATGCAGAACGTGGTCAGGCGGAGTGACGATCTCGAGGATGTGGGATAGGACTGCGACTTGGGAGGCGTGATAGGGGAACAAGGAGTTGATGAGTGGTATCATGGCACGATTCGATTCCAGTATCGATGGAAGCGGATTGGACGAAAGCGGCGGCGGAGTGAGGGGTGTGAGTGGCATTGACATCGGGTGAAAAGCGCCTCGGGCATGTTGCTGAGCGAAAGGGTCTGACGAGACAGACGATGGAGGTGTGTATTGGTCTTGACTATTGTTGATGTAGCGAGGATCGAAGGGGAAACCAGTCGGTTGAGAGAACGGGAACAGGTAGGACGTCAAGGACTCTCTCACTCTCCTTGGTGACCCGCCGACGATGTCCTAAGGAGTCCCGCAAGTCAGCTCACTCCAGCTATACGTTTGGAGCTCAAGGATTGCTGATAAGCAGGGACTCACCGCGGGAGTTCTCCTCCTGCCTTCGTCAAAACCACCGCCTTCCCCCGCCAGCGAGGGAAGTACGGTTCTGGGTCACGGCCTCCTCGGTATAGACGAAGACTGGACCGCCGTCACCCCCAGCGCGAGCGATAGCGAGGGGAGGGGACACAGAGTTATCCGTGCCGTGATGATGGGTCTGGGAGAAGAGGGAGGGGAGGTTTGGAGGAGCCCCGTCGCCAACGCTTCCCGGGGCGCGGCTAGATGAGACGATGGTAAGGGAAGTTGGTGATAGAGGCGGATAAGCGATAGCATTTGAGCGGAGGATCACTTTCCACAATCGTGAGGGACATACGCGGGGCCAAGATTCCGATTGGAGCTAGTTATCTGCCTCGAATGGGAATTCATCGCGATGAAGTGCTTGTGTCTGTTCTCTCGAGCTCTCACTACCACAACGTCAAGACAAATTGCAAGAATGGAAGTCTTGCCGGTGCACGGCAACGGACCTCGATGATCAACGAGGAAGTCTCGGTGGCTGAAATTGGATCTCGAAGGCTGCGGTTGGGGATGCTCGATTCAGAGAGATGCGGAAAGAAGATTGCTTCAAAGGCACAGCCCGACTCGCCTCTGATTCGTAACGCCACTCACATCGCAGGCAGGCGATAGGCGGCGTTATAATAATGCCTTTCTAGCAAGTCCCCTTTGATGATCGCGTACTCGCCACTCAATCCGCTCACCTTCATTACCAAGACACCTTCCTATTCCATTCGTTCGGATCATCATGTCCGCACCACCGAAGTATACCGACGAGCCCTCGCCTACACCAATAAAGATCTATGGCACAGCACCTACCGAAGGAAGCCCTTCCGAGCCACTGCTCGCCGCCCAAGCGGGATCGAGCCGCAATGCATGGATGGACCAGCCGTCGGGCGACGACACTCCCGACGACTTCAAGATCGGCGTGAACGTCATCGACTGCGACGCCGAGATCCGACTGGCCTTCATCCGCAAGGTCTACTCGATCTTGTTCGTCCAGCTACTCCTCACCTCGATCATCTCGCTCGGCCTGTCAATGCCGGTCGCGGTGGCGTTCAACCAGGAACACCCGTGGATCATTTACATCCCTATGGTCTGCAGCTTCGCGAGCTTGTTCGGGGTGTACTGGAAGAGGCATCAGCACCCAGCAAATTTGGTCCTGTTGGGCTTGTTCACCGTGTTTGAGGCGATGTTGGTGGGAACGGTGACTAGCTTCTACGAGAGCAAGATCGTGGGTCTCACATGCTCAATCCTTGGTTACGGCTGACACACACGTACAGGTCCTTCAAGCTCTGTTCATCACCCTAGGAGTCTTCACCGGTCTCACCCTGTTCACCTTCCAAACCAAGGTGAGTCCAATTCTCAGCTGAGGATGCGCGACTGGGCGATGCTCTTGCTACGCTCCTCGGTCATCGTGCACAGCTGATCGTCTCGTGTAGTTCGACTTCATGTCTTTCGGCCCCTTCCTCTTCGCTGGCCTCATGGGACTCCTCACCGCCTCCCTCGTCCAGATATTCCTTCCCTTCAACGCGAACGTTGACCTCGCCATCGCCGGCTTCTCCGTCCTGCTCTTCTCTGGGTTTGTCCTATATGACACCCAACAGATCATGAAGCGGTTGAGCGTGGATGAAGCCATTCTCGGAGCCCTTACTCTCTACCTCGACTTCCTCAACTTGTTTTTGAGCGTTCTCCGAGTAGTGAGAGTCAAGCCTTTATGTCCATGAATCCGGCTAACGGCTTGGGACAGCTCAACAATTCCAATAACCGATAGTCAAACGGTTCCAATAGTTAGGAGAAGTCCAACTCAGACCCAGGGCGATCTCATCCGTTTCTTATGTCATTTATTCCAAACATCTGTCCTTTTAAGGACGATCAAATGTTACCGCATGTATGACCATGACTCCGTTGCTCTTCATCTCGTGATCATGTCTTTTGCTGAAATCCTAGGGACTGTATGCTGATGTCTGTGAATCGATCCGCGAAGACGTTTGCAAGATTACATCCCGGATAGGGTGAGCTACTGCACTGACAGACCTGACGATGTCCATAGCTTGGAACGTAGGATCACGATTCGAACCGGTTTCTCACCTGTCTTGTTTCTGCAAATGTCTCTTCCGCTGAAACGATTCGCCCACGCCGAAAGTAAGATGAAAATTGCAAAACAGACCGGCCGTCTCCGAACGCGTCGATACAATCCTCTGATAATCGCATTTACTGCCGGCGGTGGCGCGTCAGACTGCTCTGCTTCAGACCGACCGAACAATCAGGTGAATGACGTCCATGACGAGTCAGCACGGCCTTTATACCCGCCGCCATACGTCTTCAATCTCCTCAAGAGCCGGTCATACGTATACTGACTCCTCCGAGTACTGATCCATCATCACTCATCCGCATCAATCACCATACCACAGCAACTCACTTCAAAACACGATGCTCTCCCAACGCCTCCAACGCCTCCTCCTCTACCTCGCCCTCCTCGCCCTTGAATCATCCGCCAAGCCCGTCTCCACGTCTCCTCGGAAACACCCCATGCCGTCTTCCGAAGCCAACCTCATCCCCATCACCCGTCGCTCCCATCTCCATACCCGCGATGATCTCGAAGATCTACCCGTATTCGACATGGTTCAGGCGGGCATTGTGAAGAACGAGATCAGGGGAATGAGGAACAAGTACGCCAGCGCGATGAACTACCTTGGGGGATTTCAATTGGGTCAGGCGGACGTCTCGCTCGAGCAGGTGGCGGTCACTCTCGCTCTGCCGAGTAGCTCAGTGTCGGCTGATGCTCCGGCTTCGTCTCCGGCTTCAGCAAGTTCTTCGAGGCCGGCAGTCACTCTCGCAGCTCCGATCTCGACTTTCTCGTCGATGGCCAGTGTCTTGACTACATCAATCGCCACTGCCTCCCCCATCACGATCATCGCTTGGTCTTCTTCTTCCGCCCCTACCGCGGCCCGACCATTGATCTCCCCGCCTGTTGCCCTCATTACATCAACTCAGGCCACCATAACGTCGTCCGCTTCGATGTCCGCTGCATACATACCGACTCTCGCCCTCCCCGTCCTCCCCCTAAGCCCTGCTCCCAAGTTGTCCGCAAAGACTCCGCCTCGCCGCGCCTCGTCCGGCTCAGTCGCACTGACCGATTACCTCACCGGTTCGATGGACGTGCTGTATGACGGCTACCTCTCCATCGGGACGCCCGTACAATCCCTCTCTGTGGATTTCGATACAGGTTCTGCCGATCTCTGGGTATGTTCTCTCTTAATAGCCTTGATAAGTCGCTGACGGCTTATATAGCTTCCGGTAAGCTGCTCGAGTTGTGTATCGCAGCAATTCAATGCTACCCAGAGTAGCACCTACACCTCAAACGGCGATTCCTTCTCCGTCGAATACGTACGTCTCACGTCCCCCGTTCCTCTGTTCCACGCTGATGGGAGCGAAGGACAGGGATCCGGCGCGGTATCTGGTATCCCGGCTCAAGAGAATGTCAATATCGGAAATACGATGGTCCCGGGCCAGTATTTCGGGACTGTCAATTGAGAATCGGACGACTTCTACTCCAACTCGAACCCAGGCGTCATCGGTAAGTGGGACCCTCCCTCCTGCCCAAGCGTAGTCTGTGACTGACTTGGTATCAGGGTCAATCTCGTCGACCGGCAAACCGACCTATTTCGAGGACCTAATGAGTAACCACGCGGTGGCAGCGCCATACTTCGGCTTCCACATCACCCGTCGACAAGTCTCAGGCTCCTAGGTAAGCTTCTGTTCGACTAGTAGAGCAAGGCCTCGCTGACGCTCGGTATCAGCTTTGTATCGGGTGCTACGACTCCACCAGATTCACCGGCGCGATCAACTGGGTGCCGGTCATCTCGCAATCATACTGGTCGCTCAGCATGACCGGTTTCTCGGCCAACAGGAACAAGCAGAACGCGCTCAGCAGCTCCCTCATCGGCGTGAGTCCCCCTTACCCCTCCTCACACCCCACCAGGAACTGATTAGAGCGTTTATAGGCGATCGACACTGGGACCACCCTGATCTACGTCCCCACCACCGTAACGCCCAAATCCCCGACTCATCCCGCGTCAACCAATTCGGCGACGGGTTCTACTTTCCCATGCCGCGGTTCCTACTCCATCTCGCTGAGCTTCAACGGGAAAGCCTTCTCCGTTGCGATGAGACTTCAACCTCGGCCGAACGTCCTCTGGCTCATCGTGAGTCACCCTTACCCTTCCCAATTGAGCCAGGGGTGAGGGAGTGGACAGGATATGTGTGGGCGGCGTACTTGCTGTGGGAGATGGGTTCCCGAACAACCTCGCGATTGTGGGGGACGCTTTCCTCAAGTCTTGTAAGTCCTTGATCGGATGAATTCGACGATCAAGCTGATGACTTGAAGGGTACTCTGTTTACGATTGGTCGAATGGCGCGAGGGTCGGGTTGGCTATTAGTATCAACAATCACTGAGCGGTCCAGGCGAGGGGTAGAGAGGCGAAGAATACAAAGGATATGATACAGAAATAGATGCGTACATGCCTTCACACCTTCGATTTGCACCCGAGTTACTGTTCCTCTCGTTATCTGCCTTTTCACCTCTCACCATCATACAAATACTCATACAAATACTCACAGAGCTGATGGTGTTCTGATGATCTGCCTCATTCCCTTCTCCACCTTGTCGACCGAATGCTGTCGTCCGCACATGACAAGTCCAACTATGACTTGTGGGTCCGTCAATTAGAGTACGCCTCAGTCTGAGGTGGAATCCAAGCGGAGAAGGTCATAAGGTGTCATCAAGTCCGAAAGTACATGAAATCGTCCAAACCCTCTCACGACTCCAACTTCACTACCCACCCCGTCCCCAACCCCCCGCCGACCTCACCCACCAAACACCTCCCAAACGCGACCGTATGTGCGACCGGACAAACCATCCCCAACTCGATCGGCCAACTGAACCTCTCCGGCTCATCCACATCCACCTTCCTCGCCGCGCCCAACCCATCCCCAGGCGCAGGCAATGCCTCGTCCGAAAGCTCGGAATTGATGGCGTGCCCGAACGTCTGTGGAAAGCGGGAGCGAAGGAGTCGGAGGGGGAGGTGATGGCGACTCGTGAGGAGGTGTGTCGTCGCGCGTGTTGAGGAGGTTGTGCTCGAGGAGATGAGGGGGAGGAGGTCGGTTGGGAGGTGGTAGGATGTATTTGATTCGGGAGAGGGGTTGGAGTGGGTCGATGAAGGGGAGGGACCCGTTATGACGGGCGGGGAGGCGGAAGTGGTCGATGATGGACTGGGATCGTGGGTTGAGGGACCGGTAGAGGCAGCCACGGACAGCTCCTTGCCTCGACGATGGAGATGGGCGAGCTGTTCGGCGGTCAAGTGATAGCAGATCACAGCTTCGATCAGGTGCCTACACCACTCATCAGCATTGTGAAACTCGTTGAATGTGGAGGCACTCACATGAGCCCGACCATCGCCCGCGCAGTCTCCCTCCCATCCTCCTCCTTGGCGCATCTCATATCCCCCTCCCAACCCTTCCTCACAAAGTCCCTCAACGGCGCACTCTCGTTGTACGGCGAGCTCCGGACTCTCCCGCCCGCTTGTTCCTCGCAGAAGTAGGCGTAGAGCCAGAGCAGGACTGCGTCGGTGAGGCATAAGAGGCCTTTCAGAGGATCGTGCGGGAGGGATGCGAATTGTGGTTGAGCGGAGGGGGATCGCTGGTGAGCGTCACCATGTCGCTTCAAGAGGAGTGCTCTCGCTCGGTATCTGGATCACTGTCAATCTCCGGTCCTGAGTTTGAGTAGGAGCAACGCACGCCTGACCCGCCTCCCGCCAACGATCCTTCGACCAACCCAACTTGTCCCCCTCCCCATCAGAGATCTCATTCCTCAACCCACTCCTCCCATGCTCCCTCCTCACAGGGCCCAAGACCGGACTCCCCGTCCCCATCGGCGTGACCGACCTCTGCAACTCCGGCGAAGTCGGCGACACCTTCCTCTTCTTGTGCACTTCCGGCTCGGACATGGAAATGGACAGACCGAGTGCGAGACCGAGAGCGGCGGGTTTGACGTCGCCATCCGAAGAAGAGAGGGAGGAGGAGCGCCGACGTTTCTTGGGGTGGGAGCGGACGAATTGGGGGAATGTCTTGGTTGGGGAGGGGGAGGAGGTGGATTGCGGGGAGGGGGTTGGGGTGGGGAGGAAGTTTGGGGGTAGGGATTCGGGGAGAGGTGCCGGTAGGTTGGCGAGCATCTGATGCTCAAGTGAGACATTGCGGATATAAAATAAAGGGACTGACCTTCAGGATTGCTTTGGCATCTTCCGAACCTTTCTCGTTCACCTCATTCTTCAGGTGACTGCCTCGGCGTTCCGTTTCCCCGAGCTTGGGTGTGAGGCTCTGACCGAGGGATGGCGAGGCTGGGCGTGAGAATGTCCTCGGTACATAGGATGGGGAAGCGGCATGGGTGGATCGCATCGTCAAGGTAGACATGATGGTGATTTCTAAAAGATCGATAGTGGCGATGCGATGATCGGCCAGAGGGGATGTGAAGGCCGCTGATCAAGATCCGGCCCGTTCTTCCGCGAAGGTTTGATACGCGCCGATCACTCCATGTGTGTGCTCAACGAGGAGATTACTTCGCTGTGGGCGTGAAGAAATGCGTGGCTGGTTTCGCTGGGCGGAAAGGATTGAGGGGCTCGCTAGGTATGGTTGAATTCGGTGTCGCATACGCTGCGGCAGGGAAAGGGAGCGATTCGTCCTGGCTCGGCGCACGTAAGTGAGTACGTACTCCTCCGAAATTCGATCCAAAATAAATCTCCAATCTCGCAAAGAAGGACGATCCTTTGTATGTGGATGATAAACTGAAACTTAGCTATCAGAAGTCATTCCAGTCGCTCAAGGATGCCAGAACAAGGGAACCCGATCGCCGTGCCAGAAAGCCGCCCATGAGTAACGCCACAACCACTTACGGCAGCAGACGTTTTCCACAAGAGATGGACACAGTTGCGTATCTCCGCATCGGAAAATGTAACAAGTCCAAGATCGACCACGTGTTATGAAGCTTCGGCGCGCTCCCGACCGAGGAACGAAAAGCCTCTGACGAGGGATTCGCTGGAGTCAATTCATACCTAGTTGTAGGTTTGGTCATCTAGAACAGCTTGACTTCTGAACTCGTACTCGTTGTCTTGAGTATTCTCCTGTTACATCTTGGCTCGAGCTATTCTTCTTGAGCTCCGACCTGTTGTTCTTTGGTTGTCGCCTCGCAAATCTCCCCAATTTTGGCAGCCTCACTCAGCGGCCTTGATAGCGCGCTACAGCCATGCCACCCGTCGCTATCACTTTCCATTCGTCTCGGCACTCGCCTCGAAGCACCCGTCCGAGCGGAGTCTCCCCGCTGCAGTCTTCTGTGTCAGGGGGACAAACAATAGCGAGCAGACCACGCAAGCCGTCTACCCAGTCTCTCTTCACCTACACCAAAACCCCTCTCACCGACAAAACGGTCATTACCCCCTCGCCCGCTCCATCCGCATCCAGCTCTACCTCCGCCGGCCCTCCAACCGCCACACGACGGAAATCAAACCCCCCTCCTCCCCAAAACACCAAAGTCGCGCACCTCACCCCGCTCCTTCAGCCAATCGTCTCACGCTGTCTCGCTTCCAAACACGATGCCTCGCACGCTCCAACATCCACCATCTCCCCACCCGCCATCGGAAAGAAGCATTCGCACCCACCGCGTAAATCCCAGTCCGCGCATATCACGTTCCCGGTGGTTCACCCGTACTCCCGCCTGACTGATCTGGGGAATTATCGATCTGTCGTCCCATCGCCTAAGGAGATTGCGCGTGCTGAGCGTATGGAGGAGGAGAAAGTGCTGGCTAAGAAGGAGAATGCGGCGATCGCACGGACGAGGAGGCAGAGAGGGACGGGGATCGCAAATGGGAATGGAGTAGATAAGCGGTCTGCATCGAATCGGCCGGTGACGAGATCGACTAGCCCCGTGAAGATGCTGGAAGAGGTCCCGACGATCATTACCGAGCCAGCTTCGGCGGAATCGAGTCCGCACCCAGCTCGAATGGGGCTGAAGAGGACGAGGAGTCAAGGTCTACTCCCTATCTCGACGACTCTGGCCAATGCTATGGGCGCTGGAGCGGTCGGACTTGGCAGCCCGCTGAAGGCTGTCACGGGTCCGGAAAGCGAAGAAGACAAGGACTCCGGGCGATCCAGGAAACGATGTCGACTCAGCCATGATGCGGAGTCCCTCGCACCACCTCGCAGTGCCCGGCGAGCCAATACCACGTCCCCAATCTTCAACGCTTCACCACTACCCACCTCCGAGCCCGAGATTCCCTCTAGCACGTTTCCGATCGCTCAAGCGAAGCCTCTCCCACGGATGGGTGCGCGATCGCTCAGCGTAGCCCCGCCGACGACGACCATGAAGCGCGCGGTATCGGCGGGTGTGCGTGCTGTGGGTATGGGACGGGTCGCGAGTGCCGGAGCGGAGGCGGCGCTGGGGAAGGAGAGGGTGAAAAGGGAGGTCACGATGCCGGGGAGATTAAGGGACTATGTGAGAGCTGGGACGGTGGTTTAGGTGAGTGTGGACACTTGTGAGACAGGGTGCGCTGACGGGAGACAGATGCGTCGGACGCCCTTCCTCATCACTTGATCGGTTCCTGCACCACGTCAGGTCTGCACGGACCCTGTACCTGAGTTTAATCATTCCTTCCTTCGACTTGTCATCCTTAGAGCTACTCGTTGTACCGGTTCTCCATCGGCATTTTCTATCTTCGTTTCACATCTCGCTCCATCCGTCGTCAGTTTTCCTATCGCATTTTATCCTTCCCATAGTACACGTCGACTTGGCGGAGTTGTACGAATTTGTCAGAGTTATCCTTTGTCTCAAGTAGTAGAGTGATGTATGTCCTTGACGAAGCCTAATGCAGTCTAGCTTGTTCAGCCTCGATCAGCCATGGACATCCCAAAGCACGATCCGAGCTTGTTTCAGCTCAGCGTGACAATGACAAATAAGAGGGATTGGGTGCCTGGAAATCGGCGTTGACCTTGCTGCACCAAAATAAAGGTGAATTGCTATCCTAATCCTTTGTTTCGTCTGACTCTAGTGGCACCCCTCCACCGCCACTTTCGGTATAATCCCCTTCGCGGATCGACGTCAACAAAGCTTAAATAAGACAGACGCGCTCTCGGTGCCGGGGCGTGTGACTTTTTGTGAATTTCCTCATTGGATTACGCTGCTTTGTCGATCGACATTGCGATTTTCAGGAGACAACAACGACTTCTTGCACCGCTGTCAATCTATACACCTCCTTTGCCACCCAATATCATCTTCAAAGATTGACTCGATTGACGCGGACGAGGGGAGCGACCATCAACACGCATCTTTGACATGATTCTTACGAATTGACACGTGCCTTCCGCACATTCTCAACATCTTCCTTATCTTCGAGACTACACGACCAGCTTGAGTGGACGACCAACTTCATTCGCCAAACAGCCGGCCACCGCCCCAAAACATCCCAGAAGGCTTTCAATCTCGGCCGGCCCGAACTCGCATCTCGTCAAACATGCAACGTACGGCGGATCCATCTTCCTCGTCCAACAACGCCTTTCGAGTCCCTCGGACTAAGGGGCTGAACCGACCTACCACATGGTTCGCTGCGCCCGCGTTCGGATCCAGCTCCAACTCGACTTCAACCATGACGAAAGTACCCGTCCCACCTTCGCCAAACCCCTTCGCCGCGCCTCTATCGTCCTTCAAGTCCCCCTTTCCGACGAGTAAGGGCAAACACAAGCTCTCACCTTCTCCCTCTCCGTCGACCCGACATACCGATGAGGATTTCATCATGATCTCCCCTATCCGGTCGAACCACTTCCTCGGCCTCCCACAGGCGAGCGCTAGCATGATGAGGGATGACTCGAATTCTTCTTCGTCACCCTTGGAGGATAGCCCGACACCGGCGTGTGGAGTGGCGAGTGCGACGGCCAGGTTGAAGCTGGTGGATGATGAAAGTCCGATCCGGAGGGTTCCAGGGCAGAGTCGGAGTCTGGCTAGGGCTGCAGATGAAGGGAGGAGCATCTTCCTATCCACGGAGAAGGTCAGGATAGCACCGACGAGTCCGCTGAAGTTCTCGACGACCAATCTCTATCCCTTGACCGATGGCGAAGGATCACCTCAACTACCCGAAACACCTTTACTCGGCAGCGGTCCGCCCCCTCCTCCACCTCAACCACTCTTCCCACCCATGCGAACTTCCCAATCCGCAGATTGTGACGCCAACTCTGCCCAAGCGAAGAGCCTCTTCACCACGACACACGAATCCATCCGGATAGAAGAGTCTCGGATCCCTCGACTATCCACATCTCATCCGATTCGAGCACGAGCAGCAACCGATGCGGACCGACAGATGCTAGGCCAGAAGAAGGCGATATCTCTTGATGCCATTCCGGTCACAGGTGGCAAGGATGAGCCGTTTGGAGCACCCGTCGGAATCAGTCAAGGATTCGGGAGGAAGACGCGGCCAGGAACTACTGGATCGATGGGTGGATCGTCAAGCTCCGGTCGAGCGCACAAGCGGATCAATTCAGGCGATCCTCTCCCACATGCTGCTACGTCTTCGATCTCTCGCTCTTTCGGTCAGAAGTCCGGTCTGGCTCTATCCCTATCGCCAGGAAGCCTCGGTCCGCTCCCGGACTTTTCCAACTCCAACTCGTCCCTCTCCTCCCTCTCGACTGCAAGCCTCACACCACCGGCTTCCGCGTTCTCACCCGCCGAACCACCAATCTTTGAGGACGTCAAGCCGCTGCAAGAAGCGTTCACACAGGCCAATGGTACGGTGTCCCGCCGTTTCAAGCCGCGCGATTCAGGCGTATCGATGGGGGACGAGGAATCCAAACCTATCATCAAGATTCCGCCGCCTTCTACATTGAAGATCAATGTGCGACCTCGGCGACCAGCATTACTGAAGCGGACATCGTCTATGGGGGATGAACCTCATGCACCGGACTGCGAGACCCCCTCCATCGGACCGGGGCAGCATTCTGGTTGGCCAAACGCTCCATCATTCGGTTTCCTGGGCGATGGTGCGGTCGGAGTTGGGCTTGGTTTCACACAAACAGACCAGAAGCCAAGTATGCCTGACACGCCGGTGAAGAAGTCGGCATACGCGTCGAGTCACCAACGAGTCACACATTCCCTGTCTCAGCCGGAAATGAGTACCGTCACGACTCCGCCCAAACCACTGGCTGAGTCGACAAAGAGCAATCTACCACCACCCGCTTTCATCCCGCCGCCATCGACCAGGAAGCCTCAGATGCATACCATGCACCTAGGGTCGGCAAAGACAAGGACGGACGTGCTCCACCTGACTCTGACTGCCAACTCGTCGCCCGACTCGCTCAATGCGATGGACACCGATGGCTCCAGTCCCACAGTCCGGGTCGGAGCCAATGGATCCGCGCAGAGCACCCTTGGAGTTGGGAAGGTGAATGGACAGGCGCCAGTCAGTCGTGTGGGCCTGTTGAGACGGCAGAGCGGCGGAGTAGCGAGTAGTGATGGAAGTGAGGAGGCAAGTACCCCGACTAAAGGTGGCGGCGAGAGGACGTCGCTTGCTCGTGAGTGTCCCGTCTTGACCTTGTATCGATATCTGACTGGCTTGACAGCTCCTAAAGCATCCCCCACAACCCCGATGATCACCACCAAACCCGCTGCAGCACCTGGTATCATGCCCCGCCTATCCCTGCCTGCTTTCGCTGCGCCGAAATTGCATCGAACACTGCATCACCGCCAGTCACATCCAGCTCCGGCGTCAAACATGCCCGAAGAGCACGACGTGTTCGAGAAGCGATTCATCACGCTCGAGACACTTGGCAAGGGGGCTTTCAGCACCGTCGTGAAAGTCCAGGAGCGATATGGGGAAGGCTTGTTTGCGGTCAAGAAGGCTAGAGGCGTGTTTGATGGCGTCAAGGATCGGTGAGTCGATGTTTTCGCGAAGTCGGGCCCAACGCTGAAGTTATTAGGTTGAGACATCTCGAAGAGGTCGATATCCTGCGCCACCTCTCCCGCCAACCTTGTCCTCATGTCATCCGATTCGTCGATGCGTGGGAACAGAATAGACAGCTGTTCATCCAGACCGAGCTGTGTCTTGGTAGCCTAGCGTTCTTCCTCGAAGAGTATGGGCGAGTCGTCGAGCGTCTCGATGAAGGGCGAGTATGGAAGATTGTCCGAGAGCTGAGCGATGTGAGTGCTACCTCAGTCCCAAGCTATACCTGGCTGATGCTGTGGTAGGGGATCAACCATATCCACAGCAACGGGGTGATCCACTTCGACATCAAACCCGCCAACATCCTCATCTCCCCGTCCGGATCGCTGAAGATTGGTGATTTCGGTCTGGCGACGCGATATCCTCCAATCGATCCTATCGAGATCCTGAAAGGGTCAGGTTTGGGCGGGAGCACTGTATTAGGCGGACGGCAAGAGAAGCTTGAGAGAGAAGGAGATAGGGGATACATGGCGCCTGAGATGCTGAGGGGCGAGTTCGTCATGGCCGCCGATATCTTCAGGTGGGTTCAAACCGATCCGCACCGTCAAGCAGAGCTGATGGATAGCAGCTTCGGTGTGGTGGTTCTTGAGGTATCAACAAACATTTGCGTCCCGGAGAACGGCGCGCCATTCCAGTCCCTCCGATCCGGCGACTTCTCCGTCGTCGATCTCTCACCCCTCAGTCCCGCCCTCACCGACCTAATCACCCAATGCATGCACCCCGACCCGAACCGTCGACCGCTCATCCAAAATATCTCGCACCATCCAGTAGTCCAGCGAGCGAGGGGCGGGAAAGAAGCGCTTGCACCAGAAGATCCGAGGTGGTTGGTGAACGTTCTCAGTGGTGGAATCGGGGCGGGCTTCGGCTTCGGCTTCGATGGGATAGTCGGGGATGGGGATGTAGAGATGATGGAGGTGTGACGTGGGAGAAGATCGGTTCTATCCAATAACATCGAACCTCGCCGAGATAAGCGAGGGAGGAGACGAGCATGTTCACGATTATGGTGACGAGGTGCTGAGACGCTTGATGCGATGTCATGCATGCTCACGAGGGTCATCCTGCGTAGATTCACTGAGGGTCAAAGTACGAGGTCATGTCTCTGCTGCTTGAACCGGTACAGATTAAGGCATCACACAGACTCGCAGTTAGGCGCGATGTCCCTCGTCAGTCGTTCCAGCTGATCTTCTTCCTGCGATTCCGTGGTGCATAGCATCACGTACATGTACAAACGTCAAGGCCCGCGAAGGAGATTTTCCAGTGGCGGCTTCCGCCCCATATAAGTCTGGACTGCAGACCCTGATCATGGCCAGACAGTTGAGCGGTGATGGACGATTGCCTCCTCTCGCGAGCCGGGAGTCTACCAGTCGTGCGGACTTCGAAACGATCTTAAGGCTCACCGGCTGGCCGGTATAATGGGGTCTCATCCTTTTACTTGGATGAGACAGGAGTGAGGTGACACTGGAGGGGCTCGATGGGAGACAGGCGTGATCCTGTTGGCCGCTAAGGAACTACTTACAAGAGAGCTTTGAACCGTCAAAGTCAGCGATTCGTTCGACGACAAGATGCGCACCTCAGACGAGTAGGCTATGCGAGTAGCGCTCGCTGGAAAATTCCACCACATGAAATGTCCAGACCCCTTCATGATCTTCTTGATCATCATCGCCTGCCTTCTTGACAGCCCGGACAGCTGCCAATCATTTTGCCGAAGGACCTCTTCCCTCGTACCGGGAGGGAATCATGTGAAGCTGTATTCGACTCGACATCCTGTAAGTTTCGTCTGTCCTTCGACACTGCCCTGTTCTAGACTCGCGCTTCTCAGCGCCATTCGATATCCATCCCTTTCCACACCGGATGGTGCGACCCCGCGGTCCACTCTTACTCCGGCTCTCTTGACGCTTCACATGGCAAAGAGCTCTTCTTCTACTTCTTCGAGTCCCGATCAGATCCCAACGTTGACCCAGTCATCATGTGGATCAATGACGGCCCCGGTGCAAGCTCAAGTGTGGGCTTGATTGAGGAGCAAGGACCGTGTAGGATCAAGGACCGTGTAGGATCAAGGACGATCCCAAAGGCTTAAACGACACGTATGCGAACCCGTATGCCTGGAACGAGCATGTAAGCGTTAAATGAACCTTGGAAGTCTGCTGGTCTGATTGAGACGACGCAGGCAAATAACTTCTTCCTCGACCAACCAGTGGGCGTTGGATTCAGCCATGCGGAGAACGGCCAGACAGTGAGGTCTACGGAAGAGGCCGCTGTCGACATCGCGGCTTTCGTAGACATCGTTCGTCCACCTTGAAACCGATCGGCGGCCTCATACCGCTACGAGCGCTCAAGCTGACTGGCCTAGTTCTTCGAAACGTTCTCCGGGTTCACAGGATGACCATTCCACATGTCCGGCGAGTCATATGCTGGACACTACCCCCCTATTTTTGCCAGCGCGGTATACGATATGAACACCCGGCTACAGGTGCAAGGGAAAGAGGCGATCAATTTGCGGAGCGTGATGATAGGAAACGCTATGGTGAATCTCTGTGAGTCTCCCATCTCCACTCATCTCCCATCTCTTTTCAGGCGAATTCTGATCAACCTTCACGTAGACGAGCAAGCCAGTACAGTATTTGACATTGTAGGAGATCCACGTTCCTTCCGACGTCACTTACTGGGCCCGCAGTTGTGCACTGAGGGGCCCTCGCTCGAGCGGACGGCACGGAGTATCGCTCAAAGCGTTAAGCTTGCCGACGAGTTGTGTTCCTCCTCGCGGATGTGGTCTGTGAGCTGACTGGAAGAAGCTTCCTCGATGTGCGAGAATGTTGCGCCGAGATTGCCTTGACACGAACGATCCTACATCATGCGGGATGGCGCTCCTCTTACTGCCTGCCCCTTTTTAGCGATGATCAGCCACTGGCTGGGGTTGTTTACGAGTGACTCTACTTCCTCATGCCATGTTGTCACTGCTCACTGGTCAGGCTGAACATCAACCAGTCCTGCTCGGTCGAGCAGTGTAAAATCGACCAATGTACTCCAGAGGAGCAAGTCTCGACTCTCGTCTCCTCTGCTTATCAACCAACATACGCTGACGGAGCTTAGCGCGCAAGCCCGCCGATACCTCAATCTACCCGAAGTACGGTCCTTCCTAGGAGTCGTCAGACCCCCAGGCGACTGGGGAACGGCGGGACTGGGGATCGGACCGGCTTTCTGAGGAGTACACGACATAGTCAAGCCGACTTGGCCATACGTCGCCAATCTCCTCGAGCGGGGCGTGAAGGTGCTCAACTTGAGTCTCTCATCAGCAATCTCAAAGTTGCTGAGAAGGGGTAGTACGTCGGAACGCATGATGCCGCGTGCGATCATTTCGGTCGGAGCAATTGGATGAGCAAGCTCGCTTGGACCGGTCAGAAAGGGTACAACGCGGCTCCGACCGAGGATTGGTTAGTCAGTCGATCACCAAGTGGCTGGGTCATGCAAGACATAGAAGAATCTCGCAGTAAGTGTGCAATCTCTAGCTGGATTGGAGCTCGGTCGATGTGGTTGTGTAGCTGGTGAAGATCTCTGGTATGGTCCCTACGGACGGACCGAAGGAGGCTTTGGCCGTGGTGAAGGCATGGCTGGATGCCTGACAAGCATTTGATAGTCCTATGAGAATGGGCAAGGCATCTCATTTTGGAAAGGGGGTGGCCTCTGCACGGTTCCGAGGGAAGATCTGGAAACAGTAGTTTTTAACCTGAAATGATGTCATTCTCGGACAGGCGTAAGCTCGTATGAGCGATCCAAGCATCCGATCAATCGTACGCCATGCCGAATCGTCCATCCTTGCCCTCGCATCCGACTATAAATCTATATTTCAGGAGATGGAGGAACGAAGGCTTCGCCCCCTCACCTCAGGTAGGCCACTTTCACCAACTCTGGCTGATTCCCTCAAAGCCAGGACCTGCAGCTTCATCTGATAGCAATGTTTCCCAGGCGTCCATGCGACCATCCTCCTCGTCCTCCCCGTTCCCAGCTCACAAGATCTGTCCCCGAAACGAGTGATCAAGCTCGTCCACGCCCCTTCCTCCGGTGTGGATCAGACCAGGAGACCGCACGATATCGCGCTCGAAGCTCGTCTTCTCGCGCGGATCCATCATCCAAATGTACGTCCTGCGTACCACCCATCCCCGTTTCCCACTAGCTGAAGTCAGACGGATCATACGCCTGGTTGACTACACGTTCCACCCTGGGACGGCCGAACATCGTCTCACCCTCCCCCTTCTCGCGCTCATACTCTCGGACCTTCCCCATCCGCCCATTCCAGTGGCCAGCTCTATCGCCTTCCAAACCCTGCTCGGGCTAGCACACCTCCACTCGCTAGGGACCGCCCACCGAGATCTGAAGCCGGGGAATGTCATGCTCGATTGGGACGGCTCGGTCAAGCTGATCGACTTCGGGACAGCTTGGACGAGTGAAACGGGGGAGAGCGAGGGCGGTATGGTTTGCGACGTCGGTTCGGGGTAAACTCTCAAGCTTCTCCCAGGATGTAGCTGATGGTACCGATAGGCCGTATCGGGCTCCTGAGCTCCTGTTCGGACCGCGGACCTATGATGCGCTTGCTACCGACCTTTGGGCAGCGGGATGCGTCATTGCGGAGATGTTCCATATGGGCACCCCAAGTCCGCCTTACTCGGACGTGGATCACGTCGAGGAGAGAGGAGAAGAGGATGATGACCCACTGGAGACACCTGTCGATTCGACAGAAATCCGAGCCACCCTCTTCGACAGTACCTTTGGCAATCTCGGTCTCGCAGCCAGCATATTCCGTCTCCGCGGCTCACCCAATCGTCATACTTGGCCCGTGGGTCCTCTCCCCCTCTGCTCCCTTTACAGCGCTCACTATCCATCCTCTCAGGAGTTCTCGAACCTCCCGGACGCCGGGAAGATCGAATTCGATACCTTCCCTCCTACCTCACTCTGCTCAGTCATTCCGGACGCTCCGCCGGACGCTGTGGACTTTATCGATCAGCTGCTCGCCCTCTCTCCAGGTAGAAGGATAGTGGCAGAGGACGCGTTGGACCATACGTGGTTCCGAGGGGAGGGTGTGCTCTTGCCGAAAGGGCGGAGGGCTTGGTTCGGCGTTGGACCTGATCGGCGGGAGCTGGATCCTGGACGGATAGTAGAGGCAGTGGACGGGGTGAGCCTGGTGCAGCTTCTGGAAACAGAGTTCGATGAAGCGAGAGAGCGGTACGCGCGCATCGTGGCAGAACGAGGATGACGGAAGAAGGTATACCATGCATTTTTATACCCCAGTCTTCAACTCAGCCAGCAGGTGCCGCACCTCGTCATCCCCCAACGCCAGCTCGTGCTCCACGTGAAGGTGCCGGCGCACATCGTACACCCTCCAGAACCTCCCCTCACACCCGTCCTCGGGACAGCCATAGTACCGCTCCATCCCCGCTGCTCCTGTGACCTGTTGGCCCAAGTCCAGCTCAGGAGGCGTAGCCGGCAAGGAGTGCGAGGGGACATGCCGGTCGCGATTGGATTTATAGGCGTATGACTTCTCGCAATCACCAACAGGGCAAGTGTGGACTTTGATACCGAGATGTGTCGATCGAAGATGAGCTTTCAGGGCGAAACGCTACAACCACCGTCAGGATCTGGAAAGCATAGGGGAAGAAATCACGGAGGACCTACCGTCTTGAACCTCTTCCCACACCCTTCATCCTCACACTTATACTCCTTCCCCGCCTCCCCATCCACCAACCTCGGCATCTTCGGACTCCTCCCACCCTGATCCACTTCGATCCTCCGTCTCTTCTTCTCCCTTTTGGACAACCCTTCATCCATCGCCTTCTCTGTCCGTCCGGCAGCAAGATCCGCTTCCCGTTCCGCATGGACTTTAAGATGTTCCTTCAATCGCTGAGCCGATTTGAACACCCGTCCCCTACACTCCTCATGTGGACAGGTCGGCGGGTGGTCGTGGTGCAGATGGGATTGAAGGGCGGACCAGACTGGGAATGTGGGGAGCGTGTCTCCGTGGGAGGGGTGTGAGCAGGTGTACCTCGTTGCTTGGACACAGCATCAGTCTCGTTCATAGCCTGAAAGGTAAGACAGGGGAAGGGACAGGAAGAAACGAACGATCATGTGTCTTCTCGTGCGCTCGGAGATGCTGCTTCAGTGCGAATGACCACGTACACCCCTCGAATGGACAGCGGTACGGCTTGGTCCCTGAGGCAAGGTGGGCGAGGGTGATATGATCGCGCAGGAAGTGGGACTTCAAGAATGTCTCTGAGCAAAGTTGACACTGGATGAAGATAATCAGCTTCTCCGTCACCATGCCGAGACATGCACGGCTCACAGCATAGTCCCGAGCCTCATCGTGAGCCCGCTCATGTCGTCGTAGATGCGTGGCCGTCCAAAACCTCTTTTCGCACCCATCCCTAGCACACTCGAAGCCCCTCGCTTCGTCCGGCAAATGTGTTCGCAGATGTGCGTGCAGATGCGAAGCTCGAAGATACGTCTGCTTGCAATTCGGGCATTTGTGAGGCCGCTATTCATCCTTGTCAGCTACTCCCAAAGGGCTTGGAAGCAGGGGAGGAGCAGACATCTCCGGTATGCGTCAGCTCATGTTCGGCTAGTCGGGATGGCTTGAAGTATGCTTTTCCACAGCCGACGAAGGTACACGAGAAGCGGCGTTCGGTACGAGAGGGCGGCCGAGAGGGTGGGGAGAGGTTGGAGGAGGATGCTGTAGGAATGGCTTTCTTAGGGGTCAAGCGTCTAAATGGGCGGGGAGCGAGGAGGGGAGGGGAGCGGGAAGTGGAGGAGCTGGCTTCAGAGAAGTGTGGAAACTGATCATGAGGGAGATGAGAGGGACGGGGCTTTGAAAGTATCATCATGACCTTGCAAGAGCCGTGGGTGGGGAATGACGATGCAAACTTCACCGTGCAAAATCAGTTTAGTGATAAGCTCGTTCCTGGCCTAGTCTACTGCCACGTCATGATTGATCCTTGCTTGCTTTCTATGACCATCTCCGGCTACATGCGAGCCGGTTCTTGCGGGATGATCATTCGACCATCCCAGGCGTACGAACATGACCTTGTCTCTTCCGCGGACTCGTCACACATAACTGTCCCCTTCCCCTTCTCTTCCGTCTTCTTGAGCGGTGCGGGATCAAGATGAAGACCCAACGGACCGCCCTGCTCTTCGTCCTTACCTCCATGATCGCCCGAGCGGGCATGTACATCTACTCCCGCCTATCCGTCTTCGGCGCCTTCCGCCATCCCATCACATCCGCCTCGTCCTTCGCGCTCGACGGAGAGATCTTCACGCTTCCTGGGTTGAAGCAATGTGAGGACTTGCATCATATACAGGCGTTGGGCAAGGTGTATACCGCTTGTCAGGGGGATGAGACAGTCAGGTTTGGGTGGTTCCCCTCGGTTGGTAACTTTGATAAGCCAGAACTGGTGGAGAGGAGTGATGGGGGCATCTATGTGATCGATGTAGAGGTCAGCGTCCCTTCGTCTCACCTACTGTGCATGTGCGCGCGCTCTAGCTCATCGGGTGTGCGTTTCATATCAGACGTGGAAAAGTGAACGGCTCACTATCACCGATTTCGACGGACCATACTTCACCCACGGTCTCGGGATCCACTATGTCCCCTCAATCCCAAACGAGATGTGGATCCACGCCGTCAACCACATTCCCTCTCAATCCTGCTTCCCACCCTCCGGCTCACCATCACACCCAGACTGCATCTCCGAATCGCGCGTCGAGATCTTCCTCCACGATCCCACTGAATCCCCGGGAACGGCAAGACACATCAAAACCGTGCGACACCCACTGATCTTCACGCCGAACGACATACACTCGCTCGGACCGGACTCGTTCCTCCGTGACCAACGACCACGCGTTCCGTACAAGTCACCTCGGAAGGTCCCTCGAGGACTTATTTGACCTCTCGTGGATGGGACGGACGAGCGTCATCATGGTCGATGGTGATCGAGTCGAGACCGCGATCCCACGAGTTCATGGGGCGAATGGATTGGGAGCTGGTCCGAATGGCGAGATTCTGCTAGGGGACGCAGGCGGCGGCGCGTTTCAGATCGTCCGCCGATCCGGTGATGCCTTCACTATCCGAGAACATATCCAACTCGAGACCACCATTGACAACCCGACGTACTTCTCCGACCCGTATGCGACTCCAGGGATCGGAGGGGACAAGTCCATGTATGTTGCCGGCGGACTCACTCGCGCTCTGGACCATCAAGCGAATATCCGGAACCCCGCTGCTCGCGATCCCGTCAGCGTATGGTCCGCCCGTCGGAACGCCTCCGCATCTGGAGGGTGGGACAAGAAGTTGTTGATGGAGGATACTGGGGAATGGGCAACGTTCGCTAGTACGGCCTTGGTGGTGGGGATCGACCCGAAGAAGAGTGGGAACGGCGGGAGTGCACGGAGGGAGGGGTGGTTGATGGTCACCGGGCCGTATAGTAAGGCTGTAGGTGTGCTCAAGGTCGAACTGTGAACCGGGTATGGGCTGCGTGTGAATGAGCAGCAGAAGCGAATGGCTTTCGAGACAAAAGAGGAATGCAACAAAATTATTGCTTGGATGGGTAGAAGAAAATCCAAATCAAATGAGCGAAAATGTATTGCCACGTCATGATTCACGGCACCGGACGCGTCTGTCTTGTCCACGCCATCAATTGATGTTGACGGACACGATTCGATAGCTTGGCCAGACATATTGACCGCAAAGACTTGGTCTGATCCAACCAGCTCGCCATGTCTGTGAGTGTCATATGCGCCGGATCATGCCTTCCCTCGGCCCAAATTCGTAAAATTTGCTGATATCGCATACCACCACCTAGGCATACGAGAATGGTGCACCGATACGGCGGCCAGATATAAAACGCAAGCTCGTGGTGGTTGGCGATGGCGGTAGGTCAAGCCCCGGAAATCTTCGAATAGCTGCTGAGCAGGGTCTATCACTAGGCTGCGGAAAGACATGCCTCCTGACAGTCTATGCCGAACGACGCTTTCCAGAGGTCCGTTTCCCCTGCTCAGCTAGCAGCTCTCGATTGACCAGTCTGCTTCCATGCGCACTTGATTGATCCCTATCTCGGCTTGGCCTCGCTACACTTGTCCTCGCCCAGACCTACGTCCCCACCGTCTTCGAGAACCTCATAACCCTCATCCCCTCCCCTACCGACCCCTCCAAACTCATCGAACTCGCATTATGGGACACCGCAGGACAAGAAGATTTCGACCGCCTCCGACCTCTCAGTTACAACGATACCGACGTCATCCTCATCGTATTCGCATGTAATCATCGACCCAGTCTCATGAACGTCCAAGATAAGGTGCGTCGGCTCGAAAGACTCCAACTATCCCCGAGAAGGTGGAGGTGGACCTCGCTGACGCTCGGTTTTAGTGGCACCCCGAGATGGCTCATTTCTGCGAACACGTTCCCCTCCTCCTAATCTGCACCAAAACCGACCTCCGGAAAGATCCGACGACGATCAGTCTGATGGCTGCGCAGGGGACGACACCGATCACGTCGATCGAGGGGGAGAAGGTGGCGAAGGAGATTGGGGCGAGACGGTTTCTGGAGTGCTCGGCGAAGGAGGGGTGGGGTGTGGCGGAGGTTTTTGATGCGGCTGTGCGTGAGAGCTTGCGGAAAGGTGGGGTGGGGAGGATGGTCAAGGGGAAGAAATGTGTGGTTTTGTGAGGGGTGGGCACGTCTTGGGGTCAGTCAAGGAGTTGCCATGAGATCACGACATACTTGGATAACCCCAGCGCATCATGCAGGGTTGGCTCCGGATATCACCACGCGTTGGTTGGGAAGGAGCTGATACTATCCTGCACGAATAATAGAACTCCAGCAGACAAGATCTACTGCACTCTACTCATCCGCCAGGCAAGCCCTCATATCTTCGCCTTATCATCGTCCTTCCCAATCAGATTGAGCTGTTCGGCGATCGCCTTCTCCAGATCATCCACGTCGCGATTCCCATCTCGACTCCCATCTCGATTCCCATCTCCATGCCCATCTTCATTCCCATCCCCTGCAACAGCCTTCTCGACCTCCACCGCCCTCTCCTCCACATTCTTCTTCGCCTCCTGTCGTCCCTCTCCAGAATTGTCGTGTCCACCCGCCATCGCCGCCCACTCCTTGCCCAGCTTCTCACTCCCCTCGTCGATCATCTCCTCCATCTCCTCAGTCCACCCCAACTCTTCCGCAAGCCGTCGTACACCCTCATCCGCGTCCCCTTCCCAAAAGCTATCCCTCTTATCTCGGCTGGACCGGACGAATGGCCCCACTGCCTCGCGATTGATGAGGACCCGCGGGACTTCCGGACGTACATAGTTGACTAGACTTGCGAAGGGATGCACTAGCAGAGAGGTCCCAATTACAATGAGGAGGTCACACTGCTTCAAGTCCTACGAAATGTCAACCGGCTTTCCAGCCCTATCCTTGGTTTGGTAAGGATGAGCCCATCACTTACCTGGAGGGACTGGAAGAACCGATCCGGCAATCCCTCCCCGAAGAACACGATATCTGGCTTGACCAGCCCATCGCACTCGTCACACCTCACCACCTCCCCCTTCCTGCCCCCCCACCGCAGGACATACTCCTTATTCGCCTCCTTCCGGCATTCCAGGCAATGGGCGGTTGCGAAGGATCCGTGGGCTTCGATTATGCGGGACTCATCTAGTCCGGCGAGGGTTTCGAGGGTGTCGATGTTCTGAGTGAATACCCGTTTAAGCAAGGAGTGCTGGTCGAGGAGGCGGAAGAAGTAATGTGTCGGTGTAGGCTGGGCGCTCCTTAGCTGGACAGTCTTGAGCGATGACAGTGGGAGCGTACGAAATGTTTGCCCGGGTAAAGCTCTTTCGCCAATATCCAGAATGGCTGCCTTCCATAAGTCTCCCTCGAGCTCGGAGTTGTATAGGACGGACCTTGGGATTCTTCCGGAAGTATCCAAGCTCAAACACCGCCTCCGGGAAGGGTAGGTTCAATCTCTGTAAATTATGGTACAGCCCCGTCGAGGCGGAGCGGAAATCGGGGATACCGGCGGAGGTGGAGATGCCGGCTCCGGTGAGGATGACGATGTTCTTGACTGCGAAACACCTCTATCAACGGAGAGTGCAAGATGATATGAGGACAAACCTTTACCGGATGCGATGAGCTTGGCTGTTCGGGTTAAGGGTGAGTCTGACTCAGGCTTGGAGGTGGAGGATGGAGGGGAGGATGACTGATGAGCGTCAATACAAGTCTGGGTCAGGGGAAGATAACGGACTTTGGAAGGTGAGCGAGAAATGCTGGCCGAGCTGCTCGATCCAGAGTCGCTCGAGGGGGGTGAGGTATCGTTAGCGGGTCCAAGCGAGGTGGACGGCCTGAGCATCATCAACACCAGAGCGTTGAAAGGTGGTGTGCTCTCACTTACATGTTGGTCGTTCAGCTGAATTGGTTCACTCGGGAAACGATCATAAGGGGAATTGGTGAAACGCAGACCGAGGTGGAGGCGGAAGTGGGGGTGGTCCACCTTCTCCTCCTGGAGTCCTCGTTTGCCGTTGAAGTCTTACTGAGGCTGACCGTGCAATGCTTTGCCCAACTCACGTTTGAATCAGATTGTGTCACCTCCAATAGGCCAAAGGAGCCGCCCTGTCAAGCTTGCGTTGGTATGCCCCTACGACGTCCCTCATCGAAAGATGGAGGAGCATGTCGAAGATTATAACAGGCTTATATCTTCTTTGTCCAACTCATTTCCCTCGTCAGTCTTCATCTCCAGCTCTCCCTGGGTCAAAATCGCTCCAACAAGCATTCTACCAGCAATGTACAGTCGACCAGCACTACTCATAACAAGTACGTTGCTGATGGGCAACACCGTCATTATGGTAACTCACGCCAAGGAACGCCATCGTCCAGGTGCCAGCCGAAGAAGGCGATCTGATGCCGCCAGTGTTGAATGTATTGGCTGGTAATTGGACGGGACGTGGAGAGTGTTGGGACCAGAAACGGTTCCCATCTCTATGGCTTTGAAATGACTAACGGAGGGTATGGGACTCAGAAGCCACTTGTGATCAATCGGTAGCACCGACTTCACCCATGAGACGTATCGCTACAGGGTGTACAAGTCGAAGGGGACTTGGGGAAATGGTTACGATAGCGATGAGCATGATAGTAAGACACTCAAGCATCGGACTCCATGCGTCGATCAGACCGTAAGCCTACCTCCAAATGTTGTTGACCATCGGTAAGTCAGTGCACGCTTTCCGCTGCGACAGCTCCTCTACCAAGCCATGTGGCGAGACAGGGATGGATCATTCACCATACATCCTGCCTGCGAGTACTGGATCTGAACAAGCTACCTGCACTGGAAAGAAGGGATGAGGCATGTTGTACTGTATCCAGCGGAAGTATTAGTATGACTTCTGTTAGCTTCATCATCCAGTACTGCACCAGCTCCAAAGCTCCCACTACCAATGCTTCGTCCCACATCCTCGTCCTTGTAGCCAGGTGTACTTTGCCCAGACCGTCGAGCAAACGCTTGCACCCGCCGGCTAGATGACGTGGTACTCATTACGTTCATCAGGATTGGGAAGAACGAAGTAGATCTTAGTGAGGCAATTATGAGAGCTACGCACTTTTGACGGGTGTTGGCGATCGGAGCGGCCATGATCACGGGCGTCGAGCTATTAGGCCGTAAATATTCATGCTCTCTCTTCACACGACACCCCCGCTGATGTTCTCCTCCGCCAGACTTTCTTCACCTCGACTTGGATTTCTCCTGCGACGCCAGCGTAGGCGGCGAAAGCGTCCCCGTCTACCCAAGCCAGAGAATCCAGTTCCCTATCACTCATACATCCTCTTTCACCACTTACGGCCATCCCTTCGTTTGTCAAAACTCAGACTATGCCATCACGTATACGATCGACGTGGATGGTCACTCAGCACCGACGGCGAAATCTGCTCTTGTGGCTCAGCCTGCAGCGACTTGGATTCAGCTGGATACAGGGACCGTAGAGGAATCCGTTAACAAGTGAGCTATGATACCGCAAAGCTCCTGGACACATTCGCTGATGGGTACAGTGGGGCTAATGCTGGACTAGCCATGGGCGGTGATTCTCTATACGTGAGTAATTGTCCTCATTCCGCCATACGGCTAATTGCGGCCCATCGGTTCAGATGGCCTACATTCCGAATGGTCTGGTCGTGTACAACCCCACGGGTAGCCAAGGCTACTCAGGTGGGCTAGACCGGGGATATTCTCACAATCCGTCGTCGACGGCTCCCTCGGCGTCTACATGACCCAAAGCTAACTACCATCGGCCTTTACACGGACCTCGCCATCCAGGTTCGCTCGTCTCGATCAGGACAGGCTATAATTTACGGACCGGATGACGATCAATACACCTACGTCGTGAACCTGGAGACCAAGCAGTACCTAGCCGCCCCCAACAGGACGACGAGTGAGATGAGTTCACCGGTATCTCTAACGGAATCCTCGTGGGTCCGAGCCATATGCTTCCTCTGGGATGAACGTGCTGACTCCCCTTGGCCTCAGAAGCCCCGGCGTATACTCTATCATAGATCCCCACGTCGTTTCAGCGTAAGGCACAATCCAATCAGCTTCCAAACTTAATCGGGATGAATCCTCACTTGACATGTTGCAGGCAGCTCGCCTTCTTCGATGCCAAAAGTCAAAGATGGAGGCAAACAACCAGTACCTTGTCTGCCAATTTCGCTGGTTATAGACTTTTCGCTTCAAACGATGCCGATACACTCTTCGCTGTCATGCCCGACGGAGAAACCATCTGGTGTTTGGCTCTTCGCATTGACCCGTCGAATCCCCTGTCTTTCACCACTCTGAACTACACCATCACCTCTCCTGGAATCTCCGACACCTCGATGTTGCCTTCTTGGTTCTGGACTGAGCCCGGTTCAACCGCTTACGATTTAAAGCGGCAATTGATCTATGTTAACGTGAGTGGTATTCGCGCCTGCGGATCTGGTGTCGCGCTGACACAAGCTCATGCGCCTAGGCCAACTACAACCGAGCTGGTCATACCCAATACGCGTTGTGGGCGATTGATCTGAACGGCGGAAGCCAGGTTCGGCCGACGAACAATCCTACCTTCCCTCTATTCGTCAGCATCTCCTAGCATTTGGTCCGCTTACTCAGCATGCTGGGATTTGCCCACTCAGTCTTGCCCTTCGCCTTGTCAAGGTCCGAATGACACGTATGCTAGCAATCGTCAGAATTAGTGAGTCGCGTAGTAAGGACGTGTTGTCTGGCGACTAAAATTCCGGTGATTGGTAGTTCCACTACCTCAACCATTGTCTCGGCGACCAGCACGAGCACCTCGAGTGAGTGAGAGTGCCTTAGGTACGCCTGGTGTCGGTGTTGATTCACGAGTCACCTCCAGGCGTTTCCAGCAACGTCTCCCCGATGAGCAGCGTTCGACCGACTACTCTCAGCGGCTCAAGTTCCCTATCTCGTCAGTTGCACCCGTGCACGCTGCCTTGAATTCAATGATCGAGCGCTGATGATTCTCGTTCAGGTTCCCCTTCTGTTTCCAGCCAGGCATCGAGCTCGATCGTATCCTCTACACGAGCAAGCTGTCAGTAGCAGTCAGCTTCCCGCAACTCGGTGCTAACCTAGAACACGTGTCTGCAGCGTCAATCAGCTCGATAACAAGCAAGCCTTTGGTTTGTGAGCTGAGCTGCCTCGCCGATTGTCTCGCGCTCACACATCGTCCTCTCGCATCAGCCACAAGCTCCTCCTTCGGTTCGAAACCCTCAGGCGTCTCTTCAAGCTCATCTTTACCCCGATCAAGCAGTCAGTCGATATAGGGATCCTCTCACGACAACAGGCCTGAGCACTTCAAGTTCCAAGCCCGTCTCGTTGAGCAGCAGCAGCACCGCCCATTCCTCATCGGTACCATCAAGCTCTCAACGTACTTCGACCGCTAGCTCGTCCAGCAAATCGTCAGGCTCATCCAGCAGCTCATTGGCATCATCAAGCTCTCACTCTACATCGACGGCTAGCTCAACCAGCAGAATGTTCACGTCATTCAGCAGCTCCTCAGCCGCACCTAGCTGTCAGACTACATCAGCGGTGTCTTCATCCAGCAAACCGTCTCTGTCAATGTCACCCAGCAGCTCATCGGCATCTTCAATAGGATATTTCGGTCTTTGGGTCATATCTTGCTTTTGGGGTTCATCATACGTCCAATGGATATTTTGGCTTAGCTTCAGGAATCGCTGCATTGTCTTTCCCCGATATGTTGGGATGCATAGATTTGGAATCTTGGGTAACGCTGTTTTGCATAGTCATCTTGGCAAGGATGTTTGCTTGAGGGCAGGCATCGACGATCACGTGTGTGATAAAGCTGATTCCGACAGTCGGCCTACTGAGCGAGACAGTCTTGGACACTCAGAATTCGAGAACTCCACAGAGCTCTTCACAGTCACGCAGCTCAGCTCCTCCGAACAATACACCTGACGCGATGGCGGACCTAGGCGAGCCAGACGGTCACGACGAAGCAGCTCCCGCTTCCTCGAGCTCCAATTCAGTGAGATGATCAGGAGGTTTAGCGCGGAATGCCGCATTAGCCTCTATTCTTGCGACCACGCCGTGCCCCGCGTCTCTCACCCCAGCTTCCATCCTCCCGGCCGCTTTCGCTCCGCGCTCCGACCGTCCGGCAGATCCCCAAACTCCGCCGACACCGACACCCCGACGCGTCCTCGTAAACTTTGATCAACCTCATGACCCAAACAGTCCACTCAAAACTGGACATTTGCCTTCAAGTCATGGACCATGTTCGAGCTGATCTGGCTGACGTTGGCGCTAACTTACGCCTCGTCAGTCAGCAGCGCAGCAGAGGAAGGGATCAGGCAGGTGTTTGGTCGCGGCGAGCTCGCTGCTATCAACACGACCGGGGCGGTTCTTATTGGTACAGGCGCTGGAGCGATGCCTTCTGTCCGATGACGGAGCGTATGTCATGTCTCCCCATCACAAACTGAGATACTCACATACCCGGCTGACGAGGTAGCCCCAGTCTTCGGCCGTCTCCCCGTGTACATCTTCTCCATCTTGATCTCTACGCTCTTCGAGATCGCTTGTGCACTCTCTGCCTCGAAAGTGGACTTTGCCGATCTTCGCATCCACCAGCTTTCTTGGGACGATCTTCGGTCCGGTCATGGGTGGCTTCATTGCTCAGCCCAGACAGTTTGGCTGGCGAGGCTGTTTTTGGACCGCGGCGATGTGGAGCGCTTCGGCTTTCGTGCCTGGGATAAGAGAAACCAACGCGGATGCCACCTTGTGGTACAAGGCAATCAGGCTTAGGCGGAACAAGGGTCAGAGTGCCGACGTCAAGAAACCCGGCATCGTGTATAAGGCCGAATTGGAGGAGAGGATTGTCAAGCAGGCACTCAAAGTAGGACTCAAGCGACCCTTCATTCTCCTTGCCGCCGAGCCGATCATCCAGCTCTTCACGCTATACCTGACAAGTGAGTACCGTCACCACCGTGATCCCAAGGTAAATGAAGGAGATCTCAAAACAGTCGTCTACGTCGTCCTCTTCCGGTCCTTCTCCGCCTAGCCCATAATCTTCGGTCCGAGCAGACTCACCTCTGCGCAAATCGGGTTGACATTCATCCCCATCATGGTCGGCTTTGTCTTACGTCCCATCCTCGGCACTCCATTCTACTATCGTTACAGACGGCTTCTAAACTTGGCCCGTGTAAATGGGCAACAGGGTGGTGAAGTCCAACCAGAGGAGAGGCTTATTCCCCGTAAGCGTCTTTCTCTCTCCTTCCCAAAGTAAAGTAAATCATTGATCGCGTCAAAGTCTTTGGGGGTTGCCTGCTGCTTCCGGCAGCTCTGGTCTGGCTAGAAGGACCTCGGATCCTAAATACAGTATACGGCTGACCTTGAGCCGCTGAGTCCAGCCGAGCCCACTGGACGAAACCAACGAAGCTGTACGCTGAGCACACATCTCGTCGCAGCGGAATCTTCTTCGGCATGGGACCCTGTTCGATCTATCAAGGTCCCTACCTTACCTGACCGACTGCTATAGATCTTAGTCTTTTCCGCTGTGAGTAGGGAGAAGGTGACACAGTCTGCGGGACTGATAACGATACCCCACCAGTTCGCCGCGACGACTCTGGTCCGGCACATCTCTGCCAGACTCATCATACTCGCTTTCCCCCAAATGTACCGCACCTTGGGCGACGAGTGGGCGACGAGGTGAGCGCTTCTTTTCCCTTTCCCTTTCCGCCGAGGTCTGAGATGTGCTTACTCCTTGCGCTCCCTTCCCATCCAAACAGTATTCTGAGGTTCCTGGGCCTCGCAATGTGTCCCGTGCCCTATCTATTCTACATCTACGGTGAGTCCGGCTCGATCGACAACGCGTGGGCTGATGGGCCCTCTGCTTCACAGGATACCGGATACGACAGAAGTGCAAGTATACGGCTGCGAAAATAGATTGAGGGCAAAGAGCGCTTCAACACTGGCCAGATCCTAGACTGACCAGGTACTATGCGCTGTGCGGTAGCGCCTCGTCATCCAACAACGTTACATTTAGGGCGAATCTTCACACGGTGTACGAAAAATTTGGTTTGAGTAGTTTCTCCGTCGATTGACCCAATCCCTCAGCTTCTCAAAAGAGACTTTAGGATTGAAAACTTCGCTGGACATCCATTTCACGGCTGCTTCTTCCATTCCGCTTGAGCTTGCGCCAGTCCTGAGTCGTTGTGTCAAGCGGACTTTATCTAAGACTACCATTGACTCCCCAAGGATTCGTTCTACGGTGTAATCACTTCACCTCGAGTTGGGCGTGACTATATCAGCAGATTGCGTTAAACGGCTCCGAAGCATTCTCGTTGCAAAGCCTCCAGCATCTGTCTGAAAGACGAAGAAAACGGATCGATCTGATTGCCCCGTTGGCATAGATTACATTTGATGTGAACATGTAGGGCCTGTCGACCCTCACGTTTCAATGCTCAGGATCATGTCCCACGACGGTACCGAATTTTATTCAGATACATCCCTACCCGCTCTGCCGCTTCAGCGTCGCCGCTGAAGCCGACGGGCTCAAGCTCATCGGTCTCAACCCCGTCTTCGGGACTTCCGGCTTCCCGCGGAAACTCGCCACTCGTGAACCAAAGAAACTGCCTATACCCGTCCCAATCCCGCCGATTGTGGTGCGGATGTCGGCCATCTGAACTGGTTGAGCGGGGCCGGGGACTGGAGTGGGAGTCAAATCAGGTGAAGCTTGTGATCGTCGGGATTTTTCGGAATCATCTCGCTCTCGTAATCGAGTGGACACCTCGTTCCTCACACCGTCAAACACTTTGAAGATCGATGACGAGCCTACTGCCAGCGCAGAGGACAGGGCCTCACGCGTCGGACCGAGCTGCTGATCGATGCGGAGGTCGTGTATGCCCTCTGGCATAAAGTCAGCCGAGTCTCTCCGAGTTCAGCAGTTTGAGCCCACCTGCTAGCCGCAAGCCAAGGTCAGAGACAACCGTAGTTTTGCCATCACACGGATGTCTGGTATCGTCAGCTCTGCCTCTCGGTAAACAAGGGACCAACCTAGGTTCGCAGATATCGAACAGCACCGGGTCCGTGCAATTGTTCCATGTCTCATACGCTGGAGTGGTCTTGAAAGCCGCCAGCCAATGCTCGGAGAATGGTTGCAAGATATTCGTGTCACCCGCTGATACCTCTCAGTACACTTCCCCCACCGGATGCGGAGAACAGCCTTACCTACGCCGAGGATCGAGATATCCTGCGCTTGACCCTTCGAAAGGAAGTCGGCGTATTTAAGGGAAGAAAGTGCTGCGCAGATATACTCCTCAAACCGCGAACGGAGATCGTCGTCGCTACCTCGAAACCTATATCGGTCAACGACATCCACTCCGTCAGGTCTACTAGACAGACTGTGCTCTCTCCCCCTCCGGCTACTAGATTATCAGCGAAATTGTACAGTGCTGCAAGAATGCACAGTGCTCATGCCCGGAATTCGAACGTACTGATGTCCAGCTCTCCTCGATGGTCTGTACTACGTCATCCATCCACTTCCGATCCGCCGGAGTAAGCGACACTAGCCGCTCGACCTTTGGATCTGGAAATTCGAATGTCTCGCTCTCGATCTGCGCGAAGCCAGTCAGCTCTGAGGTCAGTATCCGCACAGAGCGGGACTTACGTTCACGAGAAGGTCGTATGCGCATTCCTTTTGCTGTGTGACGATCTGATTAGTCGTCCCCGCAAGCCAAGATCGGGATGCTAGCAAGTCCATCTGTTGAAGGGGAAGGTAGGGTTGGAAGAAGGCTTCTTTGCCGAAGAGATGTAAGGCTGAAGGATTCTATCAGCATCATTCAGATATGTCATAGTCTATCGACTGACGCAAGCCCATATATCGAAGCAAGCTCGATCGATCACTTGATCGTAATGAAGTGGGACGAGCTCGTGTAGCACGAGTATCCAGCTCAGGCGATCCCGAGTCACGCAAGCTCATCAACAAGCCTGATCTTCGTCAAATACGACTTTCACACGAAATCGGCTCAACCGACCGGGCATGAGGGATACCAGGGAATACTGGTATGTGCAGAGCATCTCTACGGGATATCCGAACAGTAAAACCTGAGCATATTAGAACCACAAGCAACTCAATACGAGCACGACTTACCCGCTTCTGCAGCATGAGCATCTTAAGCAGCACCAATGTCCGATGCCGGAACTTGTGGATCAATTCCCGCAGACTTGTCCCTGCGTAGAATTAGCTCGGGTAACCAACTCCAAAGGTCCAGGTCAGATAGCAGTTTCCTCGACTCGCCCATGTGTATCGACGCCTCCCCGCTCTTCCCTTCCAAGCTGCCCTCCAAGCTACTATAGAAGTCCTCCAAGATGTCCGTCTGCGTAAAATCCCTACGTTCCCGTCAGTCCTCCTCCCACCACGAAGTCACCAGCTTACCGTTGAGCGAAGTATGCGCGAGTGACAACTCCTAATCGATCTCTGCCAACTCCATCAGTACTCTCATCATTCACCAGATCAAAGACCGAACCGTACAGGCCCAAACACAGGTTGAGAAGCTATGACCACGACGGCCTTCTGTACAGTACTTCGCGTGACGTCGCTTGGTCTGCGAAGGAGGTCGACGGAAGCGAGTTGGCGATTGCATCTAAGCGTCACTCTCAGCTTGATAGCTCAAGAGAGAGAATGCGTGATACGTACGATATGCCGAATAGTGTCTGATTCAATGGGACATTCGTATCTGCGCCGTCTCCAGAAGGCTCATACGTGCAGTGCTACCCTCGTCATCAGCTCCGCCTGCCGTCCGTCTGTGTTGTGCTCAGTGTACGAAATACGAGTAGTCTTCTTCGCTCTGTGAAATCGTGTCAGTCATAGCGTCGACGACGGGACAGCTCGACATAGCTCGTGATGGCGGGGTAGACTGACCAGATGTGCCCCGTCAGGCAGAGCGAGAAACGGTAGAAGCCGAGACAGAGACTGGTCGTCGTGGATCGCAGCGCTCAGAGAAGGGGGATAGGCAAATTCGACTGTCGGACCGATCTATGATCAAGGGTCAGACTTCCAGTCAAGTAGCCGGGAACCTCTGTCTAGTCCATTGAGCGGACGGAGCAAGACCTACTAGGTGATCGAAGTCTACCACTACAACTCCCAGGACGATCGTCACGTCTTCCACGCTCTTCGTACCAATAGACGTCGAGGGTGTCGATATTCTAAAAGGTCGGGAGGAGCTGGCACCTGGAGTGGAGGAGGATTGAACGAAGGAGCGGGATGTGGAAGAGGTGGAAATGCTGTTGATTGGTGAAGAGCTATTGGTGTTCCGCCATGGATCGTGAGACGAGCGACGGGACTCATCGTCGTTCAGATCGAGATCCTCGTAACCCGAGTATCGCTGAGAGGTAGAAGATGTGGAAGCCATGATGGAGGACCGGATGGAAAATGAAATTATAGAGAGTGCAATCGAACATTATTGATGTCTCGCGTCTATCGCTGATCCGGAACCGGCGGCGTCGCAAAGTTTCTTCTAGAGACATGATCCTGCTTTTCCCGGCTCTCTCCCTGTCTTCCCGGTGCCCCATCCTGTCAGACCCAGCGGGCAGCGGGAGAAGTGATGCACTACATAAACCCAAAACCGCTAAGATCCCGGTGGCGCCGCCCCCGAAACCGGTGCCGACTCTCCCGCCGCCGTCACTGGCGATGTTTCTCCCCCACCGGTCCCATTTCCCTCCTCCCCTCGCTCTGCTTTTATCCGTTCCAATGCTCTGTAGACTTTCGATTGGAGGTAATGCGAGTAGATCGGCTTGGGCGGTCTCTTCACGCCTGCTGGGGTTTGGACGGGTTCGGGAGGGGGTCCGTTGGCCGAGAAGATCTGTTCGTAATGCTAGGATTGGAAATGCATCAGCTCCCGGGCTATCAGTAGCAGAACCCGATGCGGGTCGAGCTGGAGCGAGGGAGAGCGACGTACCCGTTGTATAGCCTCCAACGGTTCGTCCTTCTTCACGTTCAGTATCAGATGCGCCTCGTCTAAATTCATCGCTAGTTGACTCGTTATTCGGGTACCGGATTGACTGCTTCCAGCTCGGGATGTTGAGGGCGCGTTCTCGAGCTCGGGTTTGTATTGAAAGTCTGAGAAAGAGCAGTACCAGTGAGATGCGCTTCATTCCTTTCGGCGTTACAGCGCGAAGGACGTACTTTTTCGACCCTGTCGAGCCGCAGCAGCTGTTGCTTTGCCCCCCGCTCTCAATGCGAGACCGATCAGCTCAAGGAGCCTCTGCGGGGCGGACTGTGAGGGAGTCAACGGGCGAAGGGCATGGTCAGATGGTAAAATAGAGATATGCGCACCATGTCGAAACTCTGCAGCCGCTATCACAGTCAAGCGCAGTGAGATCCTTAGGCGGAGATCGGAATCAGACTGGCATTCACCAGGATTGGTGATCGCGATCAAAGCGACAGCCCTTAATCTGACCAACTAGACGAGATCAATCTTGGCGACCGCAATCTCGAAAGAACGACGTCACGTGATAAAGCTCAACCTCGGATCGGAAACGAGTCTTGAGGTTTATACATTCAGTCTGTTCCGCTGCGTGACCTCATTGAGACTTCTTTCTCTCTATCCAACTACCGTTTCGAATCGCACCTCCGGTGAGCTCATGTCATCCTGAAAGACACAGCATTGTCTTGCCGTGTACCCCCCGTTCCGAGCTGACTGGATCGCTCACTGTCTCCTTCGATTGACTCCATCCGCCTCAGCTCTTCACCACACACACTCCCGCCCAAAATGGCCGAGCACAACCAAGGAACGATCAACCCGGCGGCTGGGAATGCCGGTGATTGTTTTGTCCACAGATCTCATCATTCAGCTGACCCAACTTCCGCTTTCCCTTTGTGCCCATTGCTATCGTTCTCCGCGACTCACTCTCTTCGCTCACCTATTTTCGCCGGAACTCTGCTCGAATCCTTCTGTGGCGACCATGCTACACGTCCTTAGGGAACCCCAAGACCGGCGAGAAGTTCGGTATGGGCACCGAGCACTCCCACAACCCGATCGACTCGAAAGACGAGCAGTCCTGGAAGAACAAGATCGCCGACGCGGAACGAGTCGAGAAGATCGAGAAGAACGAGGAGGTCGAGAACGCTCTTGCGGACCCGACCGCTATCGCAAAGAGTCACGGGAATGAACCTAGTAAAGGGGCCAAGAAGGATAAAGAGTTGATGCATGATGAGGAGGAGGAATTGAGGAAGAAGGATGAGGCGAAGAAACAGAGTGCAGAGGCCCATAAGGATAAGCATCACAAGTAGGTGGGCACGGGGTGGGCGGGGAGGTTGTGGGCTGGGCAGAACAAATGCATTAAGTATGTTCCATCCCCATGCCAGTCGAGGGAAAGAGCCTGGTCAACCCCACCATGACGTGCGCTTTCGTGAGTCGAGGTATCAAGGTCCATCCCACGTTTCACAGAAGGTTTCGCGTCCACCCTGGACTTGATTTTGTGCTGGGATGCTGATGGGATCGCATACATGCATGGCGTCTATTCAACACGGTGTCGTCTGTCTCCGGAGCGTCAGAAAGATTCAATCGATCAGAAAAGACTACGCTCGTGCAAAGGACCTCGGACCACTTGCCACGCGTGACTAGCCTAAGAATCCTAGTCACGGCGACCCGTTTCGACAAATTTGATCCCCTTCACAATAGTCGTTCACTCATCAACCTAGTCACAGATCTTTTCTTCCGGCGGGCGGCTGCACTCGTCACATCTGGCGTCACATTCTTCTTCGCTGCATTACACTTGGCATGTCCTCCTCAGCCTCCGCCTCCGTCTCCGCGTCCCGGTCCAACTCATCATCATCATCGTCCACCAACGCCACGTCGATTTCAACCTCATCCATCTCAATCCCCGTCACAGCCGCCGCAGGAGGCGTCACGATCATCCAACCACCTTTTACCGCCAGCGCGAGCTACTACAAGATCGCTAGCGGCGAGTTCATCACTTTTGGGTGGAACTTGACGAGTCTGTAGTGGGTGGTCTTCTCAATCCCGATCGACTGCTTTGGAATCACTGCCGTCTTCTTCCTCGCGCCTCGGTATTCAGACTTCGTTTCCTTGCTGCTCTTCCACCAGCTGTTTCCTCTTGCCGGGGACTTGTTCCATTGACACACTTCCCCTGCACTGCCGCCCCCCGCCTCCCTTCTCCTCCCCACGGCTCAGCTAACGCCTCACCCCCAGCGTCACCCCTACTCACCTAACCATCATCGCTTCCTGCCCCGCGAACGGCAACACCTACCCCGTCGGCCCCGCCTCCTCCCCTTCCAATACCATCCCCGCAAACGCCTCCGCCGTCACCTGGAACCCCTGGCAATGGGAGCAGATCCCAGGCCAGACACCCTTCGCGGAGGCCACGTATATCCTCAAGATGTGGGATGAGCGGGGACCACAGGCTACGGTGAAGGGTGGGTATATGAGTCCGTATTCTGGGACGCAGTTTGCGATTTATCGCCCGGCGGGCTATACGCCTCTTTCTGGTGAGTCCCGTTATCTGATTGGGAAATGGGTGCTCTGGTGGTGGATGATTGATGGGTGATGGGCGAAATAGGTGGATGGGTTTGTACGACTTGTTCGAGGGCGATGACTGGGTTGAGCGACCCGGCGGGGTTGGCGGTGCTCTTGAGTCTCGTGGTCACGCTCTTTTCGGCTTGGAATATCCTCCGGCGATGATGTCGAGTGCAGGCGGTTCTCAGAGAACGCGGACGACAAACTTTGTGGGTTTGGGGGAGGAGGGTCGAACGGACACTGCATTTGACCTTTATGACGATACGACCCAGCATGTAGGACAGATTGCGTGCCTGACAGATCTGGGATCCCGAAGCGAGTTCCGCTTTGGGAAGGCAGAGGGAAGGAATTTGACCATAGATTGCTTCTTTACCAAAGTTACCTCCAGCTGTAGTCTGCTGACCGGAGCTGGATAAATAGGTCTCACTAGCCCGGTCAGTCAAGTACTGACAATCTCAAGTCCGTAAGTATCATGTTCTGATAACAAGCGCCGCTCCCGACCGACACTGACATCGAGCGTCCTCAATGGACTTCTCACAGATTCGATAAGCTGGCCCAATCGCATGAAGAGGAGTTAATCGAGTCTGCGCCGAGTTGTCTTTGCTTCACTCGGAACACTCTGGCTCTATCCATCCTCGAATGTTCCCAAGCTTAGTAACTTGACGCTTCTCTTCTTCACCGCGGTCATACTATAAGAACCAGCACCAACCTACCGATCTCCTCCACTTTCCCACTAATTCATATCTATACCTCGCATATCACATTACATAGACTCAACATGGGCCCCGGCGCAGCCAATACTGTGGATACTGCTGTGACGATCTTCTTCGGTAGTGTTGGCGCCCTCACCTTCATCTGCTTCATCGCCTGGGCTGTCGTAGACTTTCCCACTCCAGAGTCCTGGAGGAGTAGGAGGTCAAAGTCCGTCACCTCACTGTGGCCCGGAGGCAGGGATCAGGTGTCTGGTGTCTCACATCCGTACACTCTTCCTCTCTTGGGAATCACGGTGGACAGTCAGGACCGTGTCAAACAGCGCAAAGCCGCATGCAAGCAGCCCTGACGCATCGTACCTTGTCCCGTTGACGGATATGAGAAACAATACAGACTTGCTGATCCTTCTCACCTTCCATCTTTACCGAATCTGAATCACACATTCGCTCTTCACATCATCCCCTTTGCTTTTGCACCCCCATATCAGGCGAATCTTCGATATGAATGGAGGAAGGCCTGCCTTTACCGTAGGTTCAAGAGGTGGCATCCGTTCGCCAACAGGCAAGACAATTGACTGTTTTGTCGCCTGTATGTTGGGTAGCCTCGGTGCAGTTGCCGCTGTCAACGGCACTTTCCTCGGTGTCAGAGCGTGTGATCGATCTTGTCACGGCGAGAGCAGCCGGAGACCAATGTCTGTCAGTCAAACTGGGCATGGCACAATGGTGTAGAAGCTTATCCACTTTCTGATTTTGCAAGTCACAGCGAGGGCGATGGTGAGCCCCACACGGACCATACAGACGTGTTCCATACGCCCTGACCCGAGCCGTCTTTCTGCTCTTTTTGGTCTGACGGGACCCTCCGACGACAACAAACTTATCAACTCTGCTCACGGCAACCCAACAAGGGGTGGATTTGGGACGGAGGGGTCACATACCCTTCAACCACTCATAATCCACAAGGGCGGAGCATCGGGAGCAGGCAAGGGATGAGCACAAGGGGTTCGAGAGCAGGCTGACTGGTGACGCTCGTAATGATACCATGCACATCATTTCTTCCTTTCTTCGTCCGGAACACTTTGCAGTAATCTTCCTATGACCGAGTTTACTTCCTCCTCTGTATCCCTATTTTTGAAACCGAAGCCGAAGTCCTCTCTCCGCTGCAACGGGTATGAGAATCAGCGCAAAATTGAGGATCCTTCTCTCTTCCTTCTTTACCGATCCAAATCACCCGTCTTCAATTCACATCAGCCTTTTGCCTTTCTCGCTCGCACAACAGGCTACCATCTAACATGAGTGGAGGTGGAGAAAACACTATTAGCTCAATCGCAAACGGTTCATTCTGTTCGATCCCGTCGCACGCAATGAAGTGCATTACCTTTTCCATTCTCGGTGGCGTGGTCGGCAGCGCCCTTGTTGCTGGCCTTGGCGCTCTCATTGTCAAGGAGCGCTACCCTTCCTTCTTCAGCACAATCAGGGGGAGACTGACATCTTCTACCTCGTGTCGTACGAGGCAACCTGATGTGGAAGCTCAACCACTCTTTGACTATGCAGTCCGCAGTACAGAGCGCGTTCGCAGCGATGTGTCCAAAACGCCTGACAGAAGCCATGCCTCTGCGCCCTTCGGTCTCAGTCGGATGGCACCGCCACCCTATACCAAGTGTGACAAATCTCCCTATGCCGCGTCAACGAGAGGTGGATATGGGCATGAGAGTTCAGACAACCTTCGACCACCCAGCGCTTCGTATCAAGGTGGCCACGTTGACAAGACAGATGGCGAGAGATACGGCTGGAGTCCCTTATAGGTATCCAAGGGCTGACTGACCAGGGCAGGTGTCATACACGATACACTTTAAGAAGTGCTTTGTACAGAGAGACTAGTTTACCATCCATACCATTTATGGAGCGGATAAACATTGACCTCGTGATTGATGTGCGATGTCTCTACAGTACTGCGCTTGGAAATGTCAAACAAGATTCTGGCAGGAGGGGGACGAGTCAATGAATATGCCGTCTCAGTACTGACTAGATCGTCACTGAACTTACTATCAACGCGAGCTCTTGCCGTCGATTCATTCTGTCGACGTCACTCAGCGTAGGAGGAAGATTATGGTCCGATCATGACGCATCTGCTTCCCACTTTGCCCCCAAAACTTTGTTCAGTATCATTCCTTTGCGACCTCTCTCGTGCTCTTCTGCTTCTTTCCTTCTTTCCTCGACTGCTTTCAAGTCCTAACGCCAGATTTTGACGACCACTCATTCGGACCCGCCATGCGCCCTTGGCCAAGGATTTCCGTCTCCCAAGAACCGTGCTACCCTATTTCGCAAGTACGAGAAGCTCTCCGAGTGTAAATTGCAGGATCTCAAAACTCCTCGGGGTATCAAAACGTATAAGCCTCATGTCGGTTACCGTTCCGCACAAAGACAATAGGAAAAGCGACAAAAGGTACACCGGTTCCGGAACGAGGATAAAGTTTGAGATCTGCGTGGCGGATCTCAGATCTGCGACCCCTGATCGTCCAAAGTGCCTTAAAATCTCCGTTCCGGATCTTTGGGTGGCTAAAACCTCGTCATGGGTTGTACCAAACTCTGCTCAGGTTAAATTCCGGAACGCATTTTTTGCTTTTCGGAAGACGAGTGAGACATTGCCAGTCACGAGATGGGTCTGGAGGATCTGAATTGGATGAGATCTCGACGCCAGCGAGATGCGTCTGAGACGAGAACAGACGAGAAGAGATTGGCGCAAGAACCTCCCCAGCTTCTTGGCGTAAGGGGAGATGTACAGCAATTTGAACTCTATGCTCTCCATTGACATCATACGATGTTGCTAGATGATTCGTTCTTGACATATCACAAGCTTCGCATCGAGATATCCCAAACTTCGCCATTGATCAGACGATACCACCACTGGTTCGAAAGAAACCAGCGACACAGGTATCGACCCCCGTCGACATGACTCCCCCTCGATTCTTCATTCTATTCATCTGCGCTCTACTCACTGTACCCTCAACACTCGCAGTCGCTCCCGGCAGCCCGGTATCCTACGTGTGCGTGAGCGCGACCTACGCGGCCAAAGGTACACTCGTTTCGGGAGCGACCAGTCCCTCAACCTGCGCGGTGAGTACTACTTTGGCGTGTGGGCGTAAATCAATCAGCTGATGATGTACGATCCAGACTACATGTTACGCCAGCGCCGCATACAAGTATTCGTCCTCTTTGGCTTCAAGAAAATTGTGCAGATGCTCAAACACCTATGCTCTACCAAACGACATGGGTAAGTTGGCCTTATCAACACCTATGAGAACCCGACTCATCCGTCACAGTCACCGCCAACTCGAGGGCTTGCGGCACTGCGAATTACGACTCATGGATGTGTGCTGGCTGTGATTCTACGTGTATAGAAGCTGATCGCCAGACTAGCTCACTCACACCACGTTCACCACTTTGACCTGCGTCAGTTCCTATGACGGGGCAGTAATGGCCGCCACTACCGCAGGCGACGTCATGACCGCCCTCGAAAAATCTCATCGTCACTTCTGGTAACCAGCCCTTAAGGAGACGGTCGTCATTGCGGCCCCAACGCTGTCTTTGTACGTCAACATCCTTTCCTCCCTCGTCTTCTCCCCTGATGGATCATTTTGCAGGAATACATGCAACACCGCTGGGGCCGCCGCGTCTGCTTATGCGAAGCGAAGACAAGGAGAGAGACGAACGTCCGCGGAGCAAGAGGTCTTGGCTTCACCACAATGTCCATCCGGCTTGACACCCTGTGTGATCAGCACAGAACAAGCAGGATACGAGGTGAGCCTCTCCCTCTTCAGCAGACTCAGGACGGACGCTGAAACCCGTTTCCGCAGTGCATCGATACCTCTTGTTAAGTCGGTGAGTTTCCCAGTCTTTGGAGGCCCTCGAGATCTCGCTGACGAGGTGACATAGAGTCGTGTGGAGGGTGCTTGAATGGCGCGTACGGATGGACAAATGGGACAGCGCCAACGGCGGGAGGCAGAGAGTGAGTCGAGTTCTCCCTCCCCACACGGTCACCGGTCATCGCGATTCTTCCCATTCCGATCTTTCACGTCCTCTCCCTTGCCATTCCTCCCTTCGTCCCCCCTTATCTGCCCCTCCTCCCTCCCCTCTGCCCCTCCCCCCTCCCCACTTTCCGGAATCTGCGCTGACGGGTCGCGTCAGCTGCTCCAACCATCTACGGTGTCGCCCTCGGTGGATCCACATGTAACCGAGGCTAATGCGACTTAACATGTCGGAAGGGATACGTGAAACGATCTGGAGAATGTGTCCGGATCCGACGGCGAAGTTCGAAGTCGTCAAAGAATCGTTTCGGGTTCTTGGATGGTTTCAGGCGGGATACGGGAGGGACTGAAAGAGAACCAGCGGATCGATGTGGTGGCGAAGGAGGAGATGGGAAGAAGAGACTACTCAAAATATGGGAGAGTGATAGAAGATACCCTGCACTCGTGATACCTATATGCACATATAGACCGATGATGCGCCGTTCTTCCGTGTTGAGGAGGTCTGTCATATTAACAAGAAGTCGCCCTTGGAAGTTATGATGCACCCTGACCGAATGACTCGTGAAGATGCTTGACGAGCTGGTTGCACGTATCAATGCGTGCAGCCTTGTACGTGATGGATGTCTACATCTCCACCTACTCCGCCGCAACCTCCGCTATCACCCCACTCCCCATTCTCCCATTCCGACCACCACCCTCACCAATCAGACTCCACGCACCTACCACTCGCCTCGTTATCGCCCCCACATTCGCATCCGCAACCACCACATCCGGGCTAAGCTCCACCCCGAACGCCATCTCGCTCATCGAGACGATCCGTTTCGCTTGTTGATCTGACATGATGATGAAGTCGTCTGGGTCACGACCATCTTCGCTGCCCGAGTCCATTCGAGGGGATCTGCTACCAGTATTTGCGGCGTCGTCGTATTCTGACACAGTATGGAGGCCCGAATCAGGGTCGGGAGTAAGCTTGGCGGCGGTCGGGATCAGGGAAGGATCCGAGTCAAGCGAGAGGCGGACGATGTTGAGCAAAGTGGAATGAACGGCGCGGAGGGAATCATCGGCAGGCGGTGTGACTGACCGATGCATCAGCTTATATGATTCCAGGATCAAAGGTGGCTCACCGTAGATATCTATCGGCGCCACTCGACTCATGACGTTGTGCTTCCCATCATGGTGATATCGCAGCTCGTAGCGACCCGGTGCCCATGGCAGCTGATTTCCCCGGAAGACAAGCTCTCCCGCATCGCTTTTCATCTGTCCGCCCGAGTTGACCGGTGTATCTCCGTCCCACTCCTCCTCGTAGATGGGCATCCACTTGCTTAGTGACGAAATGCGTGTGACCAGCTGTGACTTGCACGAACCATAGCGGTAGATACCGATCCAGTCCTTGCGGGAGTGATTTGATGGTGCGGTCCAGGAGACGCGGATGGGTTGACCAACGTGGAAGCGAGGGATCGGGGCAGAGGATGAGGTGGGTAGTGTCACGGAGTAAGAGGAAGAGTCGTAGGCGGAGATGTCGCTAGCAAGGCGGCTGGAAGGTTCAAGGTCAGATTCAGTCAGCTTTCACAAGGAAGGCATACGTGAGGATCAAGCGCTCTCTGGACTGCTGAAAAAGGGATTTCGTATCGCTGACCATATCGGAGAGCATCGGACGAGCTGTTATTGCTTCCTGATCAGTCGCTAGAACAGTCTGAAGTGGTTACTGACCATGGTCGAGGAAATCCCCGACAGCCTCTGTCATCCTCTCCTCCACCTTCTCGATTGACCCTCGCACCTCTTGCATAACCCGTGTAATCTCGGGGGCGTGCTTGCCAGCCTTCGTGATGAGGGTCTTGCCCGCGACTGACTTTAATGTCTTTGTCAAACCGCCATCCTTGCGCAAGCGATCTCCGTAGAGTTGCCTCATATGTGGTCTACATTTCGAATCAGCTTGAACAATCCTCGGCGAATGTGCGCTGACCGCTCGACATTTGACAAGAACCACCAGTGACTCAAGTGCGAGACGATTGCTAGCACCAGCACTAGCTTGCTATAGCTGACGAGCCAGATGCCGAAAAATGCTGCCCCACCCATGCTACGCTCCGGATTATTCAGGAATCGGTAGATACCCGTGTAAGCGAGCTGAGAAGGAATCTGCTCGATAAGGAAGAAGTCCGAATACAGCCAGCCTGATGCCGGTTGTCAGCAAGCCAATGGAGAGATACGTATTGCTCACCGAAGTCGCCAAGAACCTCATAACTGGACGCGGCAGCCCAAATGTGCAACGCGACAAGTGACTGGTATCCTCAGTACAATGTCAAGAAGAAGTAGTGTCTCCTACAAAACCCAGAACATGCCGTAAGATCGTGCCGCTGACGGTCCAGTCGAAGGGCAGATGATAAGTCTTCCAAGCCAGTCCCGCAAACGACACCGCAGGGCGTCTTCAGCGAAGTATTGAGATCGAGGGAGACACGCACCATAGGTCATCACGAGGCTGAGGTTGTACCCGACTTGCCAGTTGCCAAATGCCTCCTCGGTTGCCCGTCGTACCACACTTTCTCGCTCATGTCCGTCATTGGCCTCATTGCTTGCGTCTCCCGGGTAGTGGTAATGCTTGAGGTAATGGCGAACCAGCCACTTGGTCTTCGATTGAGCACGTAGAAGCAGACCGATGCCGAAGGAGTGGAACATGCGCCATGTAAGGGCATGTAAGAAATGAGCGGTAAGGGCGAGACGCGGAGGCAGCGGTGGCACGAGTGTGGACACAGAGTAGAGGACCAAGGTCATCAGAGCAAAGTCAGTTGAACTGTCTATTGTCAGCCATGAACAAAGAATCTGGGAAGATCGTACCGGAAAGGATCCAGACGCCATAGTACGACCACAGGCTTGCGAAAGAATCGGTGAGTCAAGTCGTGCATTGAGATGCCCTTCATCCGCTTGGAAAAATTCCTTTTGATCGACTTTGAGAAGGGCACGCCGGTAGTGGGCGTAGTCGATATGGAGGCATTGCTGTAAGAGCTGTCGGAGCGGGTCTTGCGGATGGCTGGGTCGGCTTCCGCCACGAAAGGCAGCTCAGGCAGTTCAGGCTCGGTCTCAGTTTCCCCTAAACAGCACCGGGTGTCAACTCAACAACCCAGATCGGGAAAATCTGTCTTACCCTCGGTTACAGCAGGCGTCGCCAGGTCTGGTCCGTCCTTATGAGACACCACTAAGCCTGAAATCGCGCTGGCCTCCGTGTGACTGCTTTCAGGATGCTCAGAGTAGCTGCCTCCCCATGTAAGAGGTACACGTGATGCAAGGGGCTTCTTTCCACCGCCATAGGTTCTCTCGATGTCTGAACACCACCGGTAAGGGGATGGCTGACACCAATGACGCGGACTGACGAGGGTTCTCGAACCACAAAAGGAAGGCAAACTGAGCCGCATGCGCTGCGAGGGAGACGAAAAGTACCGTGTACGAGCCCACAACTGGGTTATCAGCTTTTCCCAGACGGCTAGACTCACCCATGGATAGGCCATAATATCCTGCATAACCCACGGAATACATCGGATGCGGCGCAATCTCGTACACACCGTCGAAGACCAGGTCGTTTTGCATGACGATGAGCCAGAACGCATCCCCCCAGTACCACGCGTAGTCTTTGACAACTCGGTGGGCATCCATCTTGACCCAGAGGTTGAAGAAGATGAGGGACCAGCCGAAGAGCCAGCGGAACAGGTGCATCACGACTGAGTGATTGGGCGGGAAGTGGAGGTTGGCCCAGGCGAAGCACGAGTAAGAGATGAAATCGCTGAGAAAGGTTGTCAGCGAGAGAGACAGAGCGTCAATAAGGTCGTCTTACTTGAGAAGGACGATATCGACAAGTTGACGGAAAATCAACCAGGCGTTATACTCCGGTGGAACGTCTTCCCACTTGTATCCTTCTCCCATTTTCATCTCCAGCTCCCGCTTCCACCACCTCGCCCAATCCCGGCCTTCTTCACCTCCCTGCTCACTCTGTATGTCCAGCCATCCCCAACCTTTCAACAGTCGGACAATCCATTTCCTCTCACTCTGCCTCCGCAGCGCCCAAGCGAAGCCCCAGTCATAGCTTCCTCGCCATAATGCGAAGTATAACAGGAAGAAAGCTGAGCGGATGGTCGGGTGGTTCTGGAGAAGAGCGAAGACTATAGGCTGTGCAAGGAGCGATAAGAAAGTGAGTCGGGTGAGTGAGGAGCTGTGCAGGGTGCTAAGTATCGTGTGAAGGAACGAGTGGGTTTCAGGTACTCGAAAGACTACGATATCGAGTCAATCACGAGCCCCGAGGTATCCGCTGGCTACCTCATCACACAGGAAGTCCTTGAACATAGCGGCGGCTCTGTGAAGCTGACAAAACTGAACTCACCGATTCCAGAAGGTGTGCGACCCCATGTCACTTCGTCCTCCCCCTTCTCCAGCTTCTCATCCTCGTTCGTCCCGTTCCCCGCATCAACGTCCGACGACTCCCTCGAATGACCTTTCCGCCGACGTAGGTTCCCCTCATCAGGTTGAAAACCGGTAAGCCGAGGGGGAGCAATGTCGCCGTTGACTCGCGAATCTGGAGCCGTAGCCATGCCGCGGAAGCCACCAGGGAACAGAGATTGAACAGGCAGAATGAAGCTACCAGAAAGAGAGTCGCCAAGTCTCGCCTGTGAGGTCATTTGAAACAGCTCCGGGAGAAATCCATTGATATCGATAGTCCCGACAGGACGTGTTGAGCCCTACCTCCACTTCCTAGCTGCATCGACCTCGAGCTAAATATGAATTACATACCCCTTGAATGTTAAGGTATCTTCGGTCATCGCTCTGCAGAGCAACATGACCATACTCATCAGCCTCCCGATAACGTCGGATGCCTTTTCTGAGTACCGACCAAGCAAGAATGCTCACGTCGACATCCTCTCCTCTTCCCTGGGGAAGAGACGCGATAGCACTGCCCAACCGGACAAGGGCGGCCCCAGAGTCGTCAAGCTCTCCATCAAATGTCTGTGCCGGCTATTACTCTGCTTGTCTCGATTCTGACGAAGCTTGATCCAGCTCCCCGATCGCAGCCTCCCGTCAAGGATCAGCTTTCCACCCTCCTAGCTTCCATCGCACCTCTTCTCGCAGGCCAACCCACCGCCCAATCGTATCACTACCTCTCCGCATCATGTCACCGCCTAGTCTTACCATTTCCTTCACAGGGACAGGCGATCTACTCGAGTGTCAAGGAGGAGCTGGAACGGAGCGTAGCTGGCCTAGCAAGGGAATGGAGGGCTTCGAACATGAGTAAAGAGGCAGGGTGGTTGGCTACATTGGTGAAGGGCTGGAAGACATGGGAGGGCACTGTCGTGAGTTTCATCCTAATCACCATTTCTCGGCCGAAGGGTGAAATGGTCAGGTTCTTCTGTCCGCGGTATTCGTCTACCTCGATCGAGTGTACTCGCATGAGGCGAACGGGGTGGGATCAATCCGGTACGTAATGGGGAGAATCTCGGTGAACCCGCTCTCACTATCTGACATGAAACTTCATTAGCAACCTTTCCATCGCGACCTTCCGAACAGGCATCTGGGAGAACGATCTGCTCATTGGTAAAACCCGCGATGACTTCCTCGGATGGGCGACATCCGAACGAGAGTCCGCCAAGTGCGCATCCGTCTTATCGCTGAAACAGCATCACTCACCCAATCGTACAGATCGAACACCGAGGTTCGACCGACGATCACCTCCCTCACCTCCCTCGCCAAACTCCTCTGCGCCTTTTCAACCCTTTCCGAACCATATATCGAGCTCACCACGTCCCATTACGCAGATACCGCTGCGAGCAACATGTCGAGTGTCGAAGGAGGAACGATGTCGGCGACGAGGTATATCGAGTGGACATTGCAGAAGGTGGATGAGGAGAGGGAGAGGGCGAGCGCTTGCTTGTCGCCTGAGGTGGCTGAGGAGGTGGTGAAAGTTGTGAGGCATGTTGCTGGAGAGAAAATGGGTGGTAGGATCGTCAGAAGAGGTCAGTTCGCGATTCCTTTCCCACAGCTCTTGCCATCGATCTGCAAAGTCATCGGTGCAGAACGTGGTCAAGTAGAAAGCCGATGGCCGGCGCGGGGGCTCTCATCGTCGAGGGTCGTATGACCCTACACCCAGACGCAGCAAGCTGTTGGATCAGGCTAACGCTTCGGTATTTGCAGCTGTAGATGAAGCGATGGACGCATCTGATGTCGTTGCCCTTGGTCACCTCTACCTTTTTTCCGTCGACGTGAGTGTCTTCAGCATGTTCGCCACGTCGCTTCAAAACCATATCGAGGTAGGTTGTTCTGCAGAGAGCCGATTAGCGAAGGTTGATTGTTCTCAGGACCGGCTTCGCAAGCTCATCTCGGACCCTGCCAATGATGCCCAGATGATCGAAGGAACTCTCAATATCAAGCGCTTCGTCGATGAGGCGGTGGCGGGACTCTTTTCTAGCGAAGAGAAGCAACCGGTGGACGAAAACATGGTCCCGGCGACACAGGTTGACATACCAGTGAGAGCTCCTATGACAATTTCCGAAAGAAAACAGCAGCTCGAGCTGGAAGATGTAATCCGTGTCGGTCTCAAGGCTGGCATGGGAAGCAGACAGAACGCACCGGCAGAGTGGATCGGTGAGTCCCATTCAACGATGCTCTCGAAGTATCTTATGGATCTGCTCAGCTAAACATCTGGACGCTGCGATGCGGAAAGGCCAAGGCTCCGGAACCGAGGCTGAATTCAATGCCCTACTGGATGAGATTATCGCTCTGATAGGTTACACCAAAGACAAGGATGTCTTCAAGGCGTTCTACTCGACTCAGCTTGCCAAGCGGCTATTGCTCAGTAAGAGCGCGAGTGACGACATGGAGCGGAATATGATCATCAAGCTGCAGCAAGAGATGGGAGAGGAGTTCACGTCTGGCGATATCATGATGAAGGACCTACAGCTTTCCGAGACGTAAGGACGTCTTCCCATCACGATGTTCGAGCTGACACAAAGGTGTGCAGCCTGGTAAAGACATATCATTCGACACAGGCGAAGAACCCCGATGACTTCCGAGACGCGGGGAACTTTACGGCGAATGTCCTCACCGAGTCGGCCTGGCCCGCGTACCCGCTCCTCAAGGATGGATGGAGCTTCAAGCTCACACCAGACCTTCAGACCTCGATCGATGCGTTCACGACTTGGTATAGCACACAGCATAAGAATCGGCAATTATCGTGGAGATGGCAGCTTGCGACCGTCACCATCTCTGCTCGTTTCGCCAGCGGGAAATATGAGATCGGTGTCAGTCTGTTCCAGGCAGTAGTGATGCACGCGTTCAATGACGAGGATTCGCTCGAATTCAAGGAGCTGAGGGAGCGAACCGGGATCGGTGGGTTGTAGTAAATCCCGATGATGAGGCTGACTCGTTTTCTTTCCCAGAATCGTCCGAGCTTGTCAGAACCCTGCAGTCGCTTTCAATGGGTCGAAAAGGAACGCGTGTTCTGGTGAAGAGACCGCCAGGAAAGGAGGTCAATCCCACAGATGTCTTCTCGTTCAACAAGGCATTCACAAGCGATCGAATCAAGTTCCGGATCAACCAAATCCAACAGGACATGTCAGCGGAAGAGTCACGAAAGACAAACGAGCAGGTCGCGATCGATCGAGTATCGGTACTGGAGGCGACCATCGTGCGGATTATGAAGGCGAGGAAGAAGATGACGCTGCAACTCCTCATCGACGCGGTGGTGACGGATGTCAACAAGCGGTTCCCGCCGGATGTCAAGGAGATCAAAAAGAGGATGGAGAGTTTGATCGAGCGAGAGGTGAGTGGAATATGCTTCCTTCGGCTTTGCTAAAGAATCGTTCTAGTTCTTGATGCGCGATGAGGAGGATCGGAATTTGCTTCACTATCTGGCATAAGCGTTCCGATGTATTCCTGCATACAAAGCATGGAAGAGAGCGGGGAAGACGAGGGCGAGAAGCGGGGGTAGGGGGAATAGCCGAGAGGCAGAATGACGAGGAAGGAAGAGAGGTGTTACCCCAGGGACTCCACCTCTTCCGGACTGGGGCGATCATTGTGCCTGAAATGCCAGCTTCTCACGCGCCTGCTGTTTCAGGATCTTCAGGGCCTGTTCAAAGAAGATCGTTACACTACCTCATCCTTCAACCTTCATCTTCATCCATATACCGCACTATCGTGATTGGACACCAGCAATATGGCTCATCATGCGAACGAGTCGTTCAGGGGGAAGCCAGGTGATTTGATCTGTCCTTGAGAAGATTCGTCCCATGAAGTGATGAGATGATGGCGGGATGCTCAATGCTGACCTTGGGGTGGGTGCAGGCAATTTCACCATGATGCAGTATTTTGAGTGGGTCGAATCGATGAGACAGATCTGGGCAGGGAGCTGAGACGAAAGGTAGGTGGTATGCCAAGGGTAACGGTGTTCATTGGAAGAAGTACGAGAAGGAAGCGGAGAGGCTGGCTTCTATGGGCATCACCGCTTGTTGGATCCCACGTACGCAACTCCACATCCTTCGGTATCCTGTTGATGGAAGCAGCGCCAACCAAGGGGTCGAGTCCGTGAGCATATCTACTGTACCGTCTGTGCGATCCACTGATCAGGGCCATAGCGATGGTACCGGCTATGACATGTAAGCTTTCCAACCTCGCAGGCGCATCCGTAGACGTATCGTAGCTACGATGTCTGGAACCTTGGCGAGTTCGACCAGAAGGGAGCGAAGCGCACCAAGTGGGGTACGAAGGAGGACCTGCTTCAAGCTATCAAGGCTGCGAGCGATAACGGTATCATCACTTATATCGATGCCGTTCTCAACCATAAGTACGGCCACACCACGTTCTCAGTCGTCCTGTGATAATTCAGGCTGATACGGTGATGCTGCAGGGCTGGGGCGGACGATAAGGAGGAGTTTCTGGCTACCATGGTGGCGAGAGATGACCGGACAACGACTGTTGGGGAGACTCACAATATCGAGGGGTGGACGAAGTGAGCTGATCAAGTGATTGACTTGAGCTAGTTTGCTGATGGAGTCCGTCAGATTCACCTTTCCTGGTCGAGGAGACAAGTACTCTCCCATGCAGTGGGTGAGTATCTCAAGTTGAGTGCGGAGCGATATTGATGGCAATCGTAAAACTACAATCACTTTACTGGGGTCGACTATGATGCCAAGACCGAGACCAACGCTATCTTCAAGGTGCTCTTGCCTCCGTGATATCATCTAGCTCAAATCTGACGCATCGGATAGATCCAAGGGGACGGCAAGACTTGGGCGAAGGATGTCGACAAGGAGAACGGTCCGTCCTGTTCTAGCCGTTCCATTGAAGCTGATCCCCGTCGTCAGGCTCATACGATTATTTGATGTTTGTGAGTGATACCCTTACGCGTTCGAGCTCGTGCTGACTATCTTTCAGGCGGACGGTCAGTAGCCTGATTTCACTTACCCCCAACCAGCTCTCCTTTCCAACCTGCAACCCACAAGTCCCTTGTCCCGGACTAACGCTACGATCGTAGTCGATCACTCGCACCCGGAAGTCGAGCAGGAGATGAAGTCAGTCATGCTTCCAGTCCTTTACGCAACGAACGCTGACAGATCCGATCAGCAATTGGGGCAACTGGATACTCAAGGAGACCGGCGCTTATGGATTCCGGTTCGACGCGGTCAAGCATATCTCGGTGAGCGCGCCTTTATCTGCCCAGACCCATGCTGATATGGTGCCAGCAATCGTTCATCGCGCAATTCGTGAAGCACATCCGAGAGAGCGAGGGCGGTCGGTCGCAAGCCTTCTGTGTTGGGGAGTTCTGGAAGGGTAAGACTATAGACTCGGCTTGTTGTCTGCTCAAGCTGATGATAGAAGATTCGGTGGATACGCTTGCGCGTACATCGAGGGCCTTGGGACTCAATTCTCATGCTTTGATTCGTGTTTGCAGGGTGAGCACAGAACACATGATTTCAGGCTTCATAACTTGCTGATACATGCCGCCCCTTTCAGCCAAATTCAAAGTGCGCACAGTGGTACTTCAAGAGTTGTCCCGCATGTTGAGATCTTTCGTAGGCAGCAGGCGAAGCCAAGGAAACCTTTGATCTGCGAACGATCTTTGACAACACGTAAGTCAACCAGCGAACTGCATGTTGTACCCGCTGAAGCCTAAACTAGCCTGGTACAACGGAGACCTATCGACGCTGTGTGAGCCTGACCACGTATCCATACTTGTAGTATCACTGACAGCACTCAGTACACTTGTAGATAACGTCTGTGATTTTATCCGATCCACAGCTTCCGGCTGCGGTATTTGCGACAATCTGCTGATGCATCTGCAGCATGATACCCAAGTCGGCCAATCGCTCGAACGATGGGTCTCATCAGGCTTCAAACCCCTCGCCTACGCGCTCATCCTCCTCCGCGTCGACGGCTATCCGTGGGTCGTCCCGACCGCCAAGTCATTACACCGCTGACCGTAAGCCTATAGATGTGTCTTTTATGGCGATTTGTATGGGTGTGGCGGAGATAAGCCACAACAACCCGTCACCCAGCTCGAGGATATCGTGCGAGCTCGGAAACTCTTTGCGTCCGTCCCTCTGTCTCTCCTCCGCGACATTCCCCGTGCTGACGCTGGACGACAGGTACGGCGAACTGCTGGATCATGTGGATCACCGTATGCTACCCTTTTACTATCAGGAACGAGCTAAGGTTGGGTGGTCGGATAAGCCAACTGCGTAGCGTGGGTCCGGGAAGGCGATGAGGAGCACGATGGCTGCGTGGTCGTGATCTGCAACGGGAAGGGCGATGGGGAGAAGAAGTGCGAGGTCGGGAAGGAACACAAGGGGGAAAGATGGACGGATGTGTTGGGTTGGCATCAAGGGGAAGTGACAATCGACGAAGGTGGGTTGATTCGCTCGTAGAGTCGAAAAAAAAGGAGACTGAGTGGAGTGTAGATGGGTGGGGTGACTTCCTTTGCTCGCCTGAGAGTCTTTCGATATGGAGGAAGGTGGATGCGAGAGGGAGGGAGGAGTTCAAGAAGTGACCCCAGCTTGGCGCTTGAGCGGGCAGGTTACGCAAAGTGACGGAAGGTATATCAGTCGGATTTCCTTTCTCGTGATAGAATGGTAGATATCGCAAATTGCATTCTCAAATAAACCCGGTACTCTTCTCCCTCAGCCCCAGCTGTCTTCTTGTCCAAAGCCAGAGCTGTCGGCCGTACTGGTAATATAGAACCCCAAAGAATGCCCCTCCCAGATGGGCGACGTGATCGAACATCCTGGGTTGTCATCAGCTTATCTCCTCAACCCTCCTCTATGGATTGACAGACCTCCATCCGCGGATCAAACCAATAAGATCCAGCGACACGATGCCCGCCACGGCCGGCCCAATCGGCATCCTGATAAACGGCACGAAGATGATCCCAACTTGAGAATCCGGATACGCGCATGCCGTCAACGTCAACGCCGCGTAAATCGCCCCACTCGCTCCCAGACTCGGTATGATAGCCTGATGCGCCGCCAAAGCCTGTGCAGACGATAATCGCGCTGGGGAGGAAAGTGATCTGAGGAGTCGAGGGAGACGGACGATGTTTGTCCACAGGTGGGAGGCGAGGGATGATGTTAGGCCTGCACAGAGGAGGAATGCGAGGAAGTGCGGGGTGTGGGTGGATGAGGATAGGGGAGGGGGGCCTGGGGGAAGGGAGAGGTAGAGGTAGGCCGAGGAACCGAAGGAGATTAGGGCGATGGAATTGAAGGCTAGGTGGGGGAGGCTCTGGTGGGATAGCTTCGAGTCATCTATTAGTGATGTTCCACATAGGAGAAGGGGGTAAGTAAGGGACCTACGACACTGGTCAAAAGTGTGACACAATTCGCCCATTTCCGTCCAACTCCACCGCCAAGGACGACAGGCCGATGCAACCACCACCTCCTCATCCACGGCTCCCACCTCGCCACCTTCCAACCCAGAAACACCACACTCATCCCACCCACCAAAGCCATCGGGACGAGTCGTGCAGACGGGGTATTGAGCGTCCATTCTCTTGCGGAGATGTAGATCCGGATGATTGGGGTGAGGATGATTCGAGGGAGGAAGGCGAGTCGCGCTGGGAGACTTTGAAGGGTCGCTTGTGCTTCCTGTTCGCGCATCAATTGTGAAACTTAAGAGTGGGAAAGGAAGCGGACCTTGGCGGCTTCGACCTTCTTTGCTCGGTTGATCTCCCGGTCTGAAGGCTGTCCTTGCCCACGTGTCCACCATCGACCGGATCCAAGCCGTTCTGCCCATTTCGCGGTGTCGGAATTGGTGTACCAGGCAGCACCAGCATACCCTCCACCGCCTAGTGCTATACAGAACTGTTCAAGATCAGCTGAGACATGCAGGGACGATGAGGCGGGAGAACGCACGATTATGGGTCGCCAGATGGAGGCATGAGGTAACAACCCATTGCCGCTATCTCTCGGAAGAGGTATTGCTATTCGCTTCGGAGTGATCTTCCCGAGCGCTGGTCGGGCATGACGGGAGAGGAGGATGGAGAAATCGCGGGTCTGAGACGGTCGAGCTATTCGGTGAGGTCTGTGAACAGGGCGTAATCGAGAGGAGATATCGGGTTGGATAGGGAGATGTTGGGAGAAGCAGGATCGGGAAGACCCGGCTACGGGCAAACGAGGCATGAGGAGAGACATCACGATCTCTCTTCTCTCCCCTCTTCCTTTTGGGGGTCTAGTCGGTCCAGGACTCCGCGTGATAATGGGATAAGAGAGATGAATCTGGTCAGCAGCTTGAGGGCGGAATCGACTTCTTTGTCACGTGACAGCAGGTATTCGTATTTGTACCTCCCTTGTAAGACCGGCTCGTTGATCACAGCCGATTTCTCATTTGTAAAAGCAGACCTCTCCATTTTCTCCGTCTTCACAGAACACTTTCGGCCATCACCTTTTCTTGACCAGATTTCACCTTCTGGGTGATCGAGAGGTTCTGAGGAGGTCTTGAGAGGTGTCAGGATGTCCCAATTCCTCTCAGGAGTCGATTGTGGTCCAGGCAATGCGCTCAAGACCGTCTCGGGCAGGTTGGAGAGGGATTACTCGCCGCATCAGGTGAGTGACGAAGCCGATTGCAGCTCGTTTGGACAGCTGGCTATCGGATTCTTCTGCTTGCTGTAGGGTATTCCACTGACGGATCCCGACGCAGGATCGGCTTTTGTCGACGCCGAACGTCTCTGGACCTTCGAATCATGTGAGTCGGTGGGCTTCAATCGCCATGCAGCTATAAGCTGTCAGTCAGTGGAGTCTTCACTGATCATCAGTAATCAGACGTTCAAGTCCTCCCTCCGCCCGGTCCGTTCAGCTCAGACCCAGCCTCGAGCTGCCCCATCCGCTTTCGACCTCTCCAACCTCAGAGCTCAGCTATCCCCGCCATCACAACAGGCTGTACCTCAGTCTCAAAGTCGAGGATGGGCAGACGCGTTCGTGCCTCAATCACAGCCTCCAGTTCTAGTAGGCAAGCATCGAGGGCAACCCTTCGGTTTGGCTAGTCCATGGCATGATGAGTTCCGGCAACACTCCAACGGGGCGAGAAGCGAGACTCTCAATCAGGCAGCTCGAAACTTTTCTCCCCAGTCAGAATCATCCCTCGCACCCTGGCAGCGAGGAGGGACCTATACCCCGATGTATCAATCTCCGCCAATCCCACAATACCTCGGACCAGCCTATCATCCTAATCAATCTCTTCCCGCAACGCCAGCTCCTCAGCAGCCCGTTGCCGAAGTCCAGCAGCCCGAAGTCCGACCATCCACAGCTCCACCGACTCAAGCGAAGCCTCTCACCGAATCGCAAGAGGTCCTCGCGGCTATCGCCCAATCCTTTGTCGAAGATCTGTCCGGAGCCGATGACATGCTCGCTGCTAATCCGAAGCTTGCAGGTAGCAAGTTTATGGCTTTGATCAGAGGCCTAGGAGAGCGGGAAGTGGTGGTCGAGGACGGAGCGACGCAATTCAGCGAGGATGAGGTGGGAGAGGGAGCAAAGTTCGTGCAACGGGGAACTGGAGGAGGGGTCAATTGGGCAGGAGACTTCCTGGGTGGAGGTGTGCAAGGGTCGAAGCCGTCCTCTGAGCCGACCACTAGCTACTCCGCCGGCCTGACTAACGGTACCACGCGACAAATCAATGGGCACATTCCTCCGATCTACACGCAAATCGGTGGCGAGGAACAATGGGCATGGGACCAGCAATTCCAAGATCAACAAGCCCTCACTATGGCCGAACAACGCCCGCCCATCGAGTTGTTAAAACAGCGACGAAAGAGCGTCCATTTCGATGAAGCACTCGGTAACGGTGTCCCGTCGAATGTAGAGGACGCGCTCGCTTCACGCACGGCAGTACCCGGCGCGATCTCTGCTTGGTCCGAAAATGATGTGAACGGTTTTGACGAGGACGCCTTCATGCAATTCAATGGAGAAATGCGGCAGGAGCAGTCGCCTCGCATAGGTGTCGGAGCGATGGAGGGATGGGCTCAGTATCAGAGGGACTGGGAGGATTTTCAGCGCACTGAGCAGGGACAGATGGGGTTGAGGGGTATGGGTAGGGGTGATCAGGTGGAGAGGTATCCGTTTCAGAGCGGGAATCCGTACTCTGCTGGAGTGGTGGATGCGGAGCGATTTGGCAGGGAGTCGCCGACATTCAAGGTGAGCAGTCCCGCTTCTCACGGTCTGACCGCTACTAACCAAGCTCGTCTGAAGGGCGTTCTCGAGCTGGAAGCGGAGGTGCAACACGACCCCACCAACTTCGGAGCGTGGTACAGCCTAGGTCTAAAGCAACAGGAGAATGAGCGGGAAGACCAAGCCATCCTTGCCCTGTCCAAAGTGGTCCAAATGGAGCCAGAATACCGGCCGGCATATCTCGCATTGGCTGTCAGCTATACGAACGAGGGCGAGCTCGAAGCTGCAAACACCATGGTCGAGCGGTGGATCGAGTTGGCCGATGAGCAATCGGCTCAGAAGCTGGGGGGCGTCAGCTGGGTCGAAGGACAACGAAGGCTGGTCGAGAGGTTGATCGATATGGCGAGGAGAAACCCGGAGGAGGTGGATGCGGAGGTGCAGGTTGCGCTTGGTGTACTGTTCAATACAAGCGAAGTGAGACTTCCGCCACCTCTTTGGCTACGTGGTTAACAGGCTCTCAGGAGTACCAGAAGGCAGAGGACTGTTTCCTTGCTGCCCTTTCCGCTCGTCCAGATGTCAGCCGTTTCTGGATGCGCGTAAGGACAAGGCTTATGGTCACAGGATTGGCTTCTCTACAATCGCCTAGGTGCGACTCTCGCGAATAGCGGCCGCTCAGGCGAGGCGATTCCGTACTATCACAAAGCGCTCTCACTCCACCCCAACTTTGTCCGGGCCCTGTACGTCTCCCTCCTGTCCCGGTACACTAGCTCCCTGATTTGCCTTGCTGACATCGGCAATAGCTTCAACCTCGGCATCTCATACATCAACCTAGCCCAATACCCGTTAGCCGCGCAGAAGATCCTAGACGCGCTCCGCCTGCAGCACGCAGATGCGACGGAAGGCTATGCGGGGAGGAGCGAGCATACCAAGACTTCGCCCAAGGGGGTGACCAGCGAGACGCTGTGGAACACTCTGCGGAACGCTTGCATGCAGTGAGTCATTGCTGAGTACATACTAAGCATGATCTGACGAGCTCGGCAGTATGGGCAGGCAGGATTTGGCTGCGCTTGCGACCGAGAGGAATCTTGCTGGTCAGTCGCCTCGTTTGCCTGGAGGCTGCAGGAGAGGCTGATGCTCGTGATTCGCTCACAGCCTTCCGCCTAGACTTTGGACGGGCGGATGTGGACGATCACATGCGAGTTTAGCCACTGATTTCATATTTACGCATCTGCATGCATCGTCCGTTCCATATCCCAAGCAGCGGTGCTCCATTTACAACAAGATCGTTTCGAATCTACCAAGCAACCCTAAAACACGCTCGGTCCTGTCTCATCGCACAGCGAGCGGTGCACGTCCCGTCGTCCCGTTCGCTATCCGCTTGCCCTTAGCCGGCTGACTGTCTCCCGCATTCTCCTTATCCTCATACATCCCACTCGCAGATCTCCTCTCCGTCCGCTGTTCGACCATCCATCAGTCATCCATTCCCTTTGTCGATACACAGGCCACTCACCTCGACGATACTCGTGCCATCCCGGAATCGAGCTCGGAAGAGCACATTCGCATTGGTAAACAGCCCCTCCTTGAGCGAGACCACGATGAATTGACTGCCTTTGAACCTGTTCCTGAACAGTTGTCCTATATGCTGAGTGTGCTGGAGATCGAGAGCAGCATCGATCTCGTCGAGAATGTACATCGGAGCGGGCTTGAATTGGAGTAGTGACATGATTAGGCTCAACGCGATCAACGACCTGACCAAGCACGTGAGCTGGGGATGACAAGGAGTGCGTAGGTGAACTGACCGTTGACCACCACTGAGCTCGGTCAAGCTCGCCTTCCAAACGCTGCCTAATCGGACTTTCACTTCGAGACCTTCCGTCAGATCCTGCCCTTCGGGCGGCTGGAGCTTCGCGAAATTGCCAGGGAGGAGTTCCGTAAAGATCAGGCCGAAATCGCTGTCCCATCCCGTCAATCCTGATCTTTGACCAGACGAGTTTGCTTACCCATTCACTTTTTCCCATGTCTTGGTCAAGGCGTCCCGCTTATATCGGTCCAGCTCGACTATGGTGTCCTCTATCATGGACTTATCCTTGAGCACGGTCGCCATCATCTTTTTCAGCGCTTGTTCCTTCTTTTCCACCCTGCCGGACCTCATCAGGACGGGAACCTGTTTCTTAGAAGCGGACTGACCCCTCGATCATGTTCATGACCTTTGTGTTGATCTTCCTCCCCGCAGCCTTCTGCTGTACTTCGAGCTCACGACATTGGTCTCGCGCTTGGTTGGGGTTGACGCCCTTGAAGTCATAGGGCGAGCCGGATTTACCAAAGAATCTGAATCTCCCTCAATATCCCGCTCTGGTTCCGATCGAGCTCGACTCACTGGTGCTCGTCGGTGATCCAAGGGAACTGCTTTTCGAGGTTCTCCTTATGTCCTTCGGCCGCGGACTTCTCCTTCGCGACCAACCCGATATCATGATCGAGCTTCTTCAGCGAGAGCTCGGCATTGACAATCTCTTGCTTTTTAGCCTTGAGATCTCGCTCGAGATCGGCGAGCTCGTTGTCACATGCGACCAGAGCGGCTCGCTCGGCTTTCGACTTGGCTTCGGCAGCTTTGTGATCGCCCTGGAAGAACCGTAAGTCACGTCATTGCAGTTAGGGAGATGGGCTGACCTGCTGGATCTTGAGCGTCTCCTCAAGTCCCAGGTGCTCGGACTTGCTCTTTTCATAAGATGATTGGGCTTCGATCACCTCGTTTTCAGCTGCTTCGAGATCGCTCTCGGTTTGTTCTGCGCCCGTCAGCTGACTTTTCATTGTCCGTCTGCGACGTACGGAGCTCAAGCTCGGCTGTCTGGACCTCCTTATGCCGACTCTTGACCTCGACAGTCTCCTTACCCAATTCCTTCTTCTTGCTAGCGATGGCTGCCTACTCCTTATCAGTACCACAACCACGAGTGAAAATCACAGACCCACCTTGATCTCGATGAGCTTCGAGTCCTTGTTGGTCTTAAAGTCGTCCATCTCCTTCTCGAGCCGCTTGCAGTCCGCCGACGCAGCTTTCTGCTTCTCCTTGGCCAGGTTGATCACCTCCTTCAGCTCGACCAGATTCTTCCGCGCCGCTTCGACTTCTGCGATGATCTGCGCTCATCAGCACCGGTGTTCACAAGAACGGGACCTGTAACTCACTATCGTCGCATTGCTTCCGCTGACCTGCTCCTCAAGTAGGCGTACCTCATGCTCTTTCAGGTCCAGCTCCCGCTTATCCTTCTTGTACTGATCAATGACCTTCTTCGCCCCCGCCAGCTCTCTCGACACTTCATCCAACGCCTTCTTATGTTCCGCAATCTCCCTCTCCACACCTCTCAACTCTTGCATCTTCACCAGTACGCCTCCGGAGCTTGGTGTGGCACCGCCTGATAGTGTTCCCGACGGGTCGTATATATCGCCTTCGAGGGTGACGGATTTGACCCCGACATTCTTGTTGAATGTTACCGCTTGGGCTGATTGCTTGTCCGCGCAGATGAAGGTGTCACCGAAGACGTATGCCATCGCCGCAGACACGTCGTCCGAGTAATCGACAAGGTCGAGCGCGAGGTCCGCTTTTCCTGGCGCGACTTGTTTCGCTGCGGTGAGTTTCTGGCTTGATGAGCAAAATGTCCCACTCGAAGGAGAGGGCTTACCTCCGCAGACAGCTTGAACGCGTTGATCTTGTTTAGCGGGATGATGGTCACCCGTTTCCTCAACTTGCCCTTCTCGAGCAGCTGCGATCCAACTCGCTCGTCCTGGACTACGACGTTGTACAGCTTCCCACCCGCGCAGATCTCGAGCGCGGTCGAGCTTTTGAAGCTGGACTCGTCGAGGTCGATGAGGGTAGCGACCAGTCCCTTGACTTTTGACCGGTCGAACCCGGGTTCGGGATCGGAATAAGAGAAATCGATGGTGGCGAGGCGGGACTTGATGGCGTCTCGTCGCTACGGTCGTCAGTGGAGTTCAGCATAAGTCAGGCCTGCTCACCTCGATAAGCTCCGCCATCTTCGCACCATGATGCGCCTGCTTTTCCGCCAACTCCGCTTCTCTCCCTTCATCCCACCCAGCGCCCCCAACCCTCTTCCGGATCTTCTCCACCTCCACCTTCTTCGTTGCGAGCTCCTTCAATGAGCCTTCCCCCTCCTTCTCCGCCTTCTTCGCTCGAGGCTCCTTCTCCTTGATCTCCTTCTCTGCCAGCCCTATTCTGACTTTGGCCTGTTCTGTTTCTGTTCCCGCAGCAGCCAGACGAGCTTTCGCTTCAGCCAACTGTCCCATGTAGCCGCCAGCTCCTTCATCGTCGGATTTTGAGGAGGATAGACCGGTGAGGAGAGTCTGAAGCAATTCCTCGGTCTTCGCGAGCTCAGCTTGACCGGCATCGTAAGCTGCTTTCAGGTCAGCGAAAGCAGCGGCGTCTCTTAGAGTGGAGCCGCGTTTCTGCTCGACAGTCTTGCCAAGCTGGTAAGAGAGCCTCAGTACAGCGAGGTCAAGCTTGAGGGGGAACCCACATCCTTCACGCCCTTCTTCGCTGCGTCCACGCGCTTAGCGTCCTCGCTCAGGGTTCCCACCTTGATCTCAAGCTGCGTCTTCGTCTTGACCAGCTCCCGCTCGAGCGCGTTGACGGCTTCTGTCAAGCCCTTGATCTTGCCTCCCTTGGCCATTTCCTATATGTCTGATTAGGCGACTCGCATGCCGGATGTCACCGGACGACGCACCTTTTCTCTCCGCTTCTGGATCTCGACCGTCTCCTTCTCCATACCGACAAACTCCGTCCCACCCTTACTCACATCCTCCTGGGCCGCTTCGACCTCCGCTGTTCTCTGCTTGAGGTTCTCTCCAGCTTTATCCGCCTTGTCCACCGCGACCGTCCACTCGTACGCCTTGACCAACCTCGTCAATCGTTCCAGCTCGGAAGTCGCCTTCTGATACTCGAGATACGATCGCTTCTCCGCCCTCAGCTTCTCCAACTTCGGGTCGATCTCTTCCCTCAATAACTGCACCAAGTCAGTAGTCCACCAGTCTAACGAGAACTGACATACGCTTTCCAGCTCCTCGACCTTCTTATCCTTCTTCGCCATGGTCTTCATCGCTTTATCCTTCCTCTCCTCAAACATCCTCGTCCCAGCAGCTTCCTCCACCATCCCAAGAATCTCCGCCGGTTTCATGTTGAGTACCTTGGTGATCTTACCCTGCATGATCAGGAAGTTTGGGTTGTTGATGTTGAGCTGGACGGATTGGAAGAGGTTTTGTAAGGCTTGCAAGGTGGATTTATGGCCATTGAGGAGGTATTTGGAGACATTGCCGACGGCGATCTGCGCTTGTCAGGCATGTAAGCTTGGGGGTGGAGCGCTTACTTGACGGGTTACCGTGATTTGAGGGGTATTATCGAATCCGAGAGGGCTCTTGGAGCGGTCCTGGTTATTGAAGACGATAGTGACGGAAGCTTTGATGACACCTGCTTGGCCACTGATAGGATATTAGCCCGTACTTGATTTCCCTTCACAGGACACACCGCTTGTAGATCAGGTCCATCAGGTTATTCGCTCGGACCTGCCCGTCTATATCAGCTTGTCTCGGAATTTAAACCTCGTCCCCGACTGACCGATTGCATGTTGGTGATCCCGAGCACGAAACATATCGCGTCGAGGATGTTTGACTTTCCCGACCCATTGAGACCGGTGATTGCGTTGAACGATTCATCGAAGCCTAAGGAATGGGAAGATCAGCTCGGCCGTGCGACTCGATCATCTTTCAGCACCTGATATGGTCGTCCGGACGGGATACGACTTGAAGCCTTAGAACATACTTCACGTCAGCATCTTCGGGAAAAGGCGGTTTGGGACAGAAACCACATACCGTCCAGGATAAGCTCTTCGATCCTCATCTTGTAAACAAACCCCCTTCGGGTAGGTTCTCCTCCTCAAATGTCCATCCACCAGCTCCTTCCTGGACTATCTTACCTTTTTCGTTATCCGGCAGGGTAGTCTCTTGATTGTTTTGAGATGCCTCGATGAGAAGGAAGAGGTTCTGGAGCTTCGCCGCAAGATTGAGCGTGTTTTGATTTCCGGAAACCCCGCGCGTGGACGTCATGATAATGCTTCCAGGATTACCACGTCACCTCAATCGCAATCAATCGCTTAATTTATCGAATCGAGGCACTGTCCCTACGTGCACTTAGCTTCCCTTTCACACCAAACCCAGCACACCACCACGCTCAGACTTCGCCGCTGTATCTACTGTCACTCCGAGGATTTGTCACCTGAGGTCTAGGTGCCACGGCTGGTGGGCCTGGATCAGGGAGTTGTGCTAGATCAGCTGTGAGGGGTTTCAGGCATACGCAGGTGATCCTGCTTCACCTCTCCCGGAGCTTCGCAATTTTATCATCTCTTTCTTCTGTTTTATTGCGGTCTGACTCTACTATCCTTGATCTCCGCCTTCAATAAACCAGTTTCCAGGTAATCCCACAGCCTCCCGTTCCGGCTCATCGAAATCCCATGGCCTCGCCACGACAGCCACAGGGTTGAACCTACTTCATCAGTCCCAGTCGACCCGGATATCCTACCAAGTAGCAACCACAGACCACCCCTCGGCCCGTCTCCTGCGATTTAAGCATGTTCCACCTGATTCAACGGTATCAGCGAGTCGACGGCGGTAGAACCAGGGAGGAAGGCGTACTCGGTCTCGATGAACCTGCTCAGCACACCGACGAATGGCGCCAATTCCCTCGTTCCCCCTGCTACGGCGAAGACGAGGATGCCTAGTAGATTCAGGAGGGAGGTGGAGATTGCTGTTGCTCGGGCTAGGTATTCTAGGGTGGGAGGAGGCTGGTGTCAGTCCTATTCGCAGGGAAAGACTTACGAGGGCGAGCTCGAAGCCCCACTAATCTGGGTATCCGATCATTACGCATGCACAGTGTTATGAGAACGAGAAAGCGTACAGGTATAGCTGCTAAGCCGATCGGTCGGCGCTCGGATACCACGATGATCCGGTCCGTCATACAGGTAGATCTTCGACTCGGCATTCAGCAGCGCGTCAAATCCCCTCCTCAACGTATCGGGGGAAGGCAGTGCTCCCGCCAACGGACGATGAAGCGACATCGCCGAAGCAGGCAACAACAGGCCGAACGGGAGCATCGAAGTATCCCCCGTCTACTCCTTACTTCGATCACCCCTCATCGCACCAAGCGGCGAGAGCAGGACTGGCAACTGCGGCGGGGCGGAGGAACTTTGATACTCGAAATCCGATGTTCCTCCATCGTTTTCTCCCTTTCCTAACATACCCTCTTCGACTTCCTTGCATCCCGGATCATCTCCTCGGCCCGCTGTTCCCCGCAATCGAGACACACTGCCCTGTCGGATTCTTGCCTCGAGGGAGGGTTCGCGCTTCAGCATGACGAGACCCGCATCGTCCGGCTTGAGCAATTGCGTGCGAAGACGATCCATCTCGCCCTGACACTCTGGACAGAGTCGTCTTGAGGGAGGAACGGTGGATGGAGGCGGGTTGTGAGGGGACGAGGGAAGGAGGGTCGAGGATGAGTTGACGGAGGGCGAGGGCGGCTTTGGTCGCGCGGCGGGTGCGGCCGGAAGTACATGTTGCGTAGTGCCGGAGGTGGTGCGTTGATGGGACTTTGGGAGGCGTTGCGGGATGAAATTGTAGGTGTAGGTGTAGTCTTGTCTGTGGGCGAGGGTGTGGAAGGAGAGCGAGGAAGCGGTGCGTCTGGAAAGGGTTGGGGAGGTACATCGTAGGAGATGGAACAACGGGTAGGAATGGTTGCGATGGCTACATCTCATGTGAACAGCGTGGTATTCGTCAAACGTTAGCGAGCCTTCCTGATGAGCTTGGTCCGTTTAACAATACACCTGCTGCTTCTATCAGCGATTCACTTTCGGCCTGACCTAGTAAGAGTTCAGCTCGGAGCATTTCAAGACTCTCTTCTCGCTTCGCATCTTACTCGAACGAGCTGCTGTAGACTGTAGTTTGACCCACCCCAATGAGCTATCCCGCACGCCCTGACGAAAGACAGGGTGAGGAGTTGCAAGGGAGATGACGCAAAGCTAGCGAAATCAAACATGCATCATGAACGCTGAGGTTAGGGGGTTAGACGACACCTCTAACACCTTCAATCCCCGGCCGAAAGCAGCCGCCTTCCCTGAAATTCAGGACTTTTCATGACGACTCTACCCGACCAAGGATTGGTCAGTTACAGTTCCGGAGTTGAGCGACTTTTATCAATGGTAATCAGTGGCTCGTCCGATCCATCTTCCGAGCGACTTTCGGGTTTAGAAGTTTCGCTCTGTTCTAATGTCGAAAAGATATCCCTCCTTTGCGACAAACAATCCTCACCTCGCCATCGCCACCATGTCGTCTGACCGACTCGCCACCAAAAGTCTCACTTCCATCACCCCAACCGCGTGATCCATTACGACGTTATACCCATACCCTCACACGACATACCCAGCATGTCCCCCTCTCTACTTCAACCACTATTCACATCCCCTCTCCTCCGACCCACATTCAGTTGCCCCTCCACGTCTTCCCCAATCACACCTAGTTCCCCTGCCATCGGGGTCCAGCCTCTCATGTTCCCGAAACTCCCCGTTTCGTCCACCGCGTCGACCGATTCCGAGGCGCACTCGTCCGACTGGGGGTTCGAGTCGTGTACTGGGAGGTCGCCATCCCTCCTCACATGCCTCTTTCAATCTCAGTCGACCTCAAAATCGCAACCACAATCGCGTCAGTCCTCGTCTAGCTGCTCCGCGAGCCCGAGGACACCTGTTCTGCCAGAACCGATCTTGCGGCGTGATACCGTGTCAGACGATAGTGGCAAGCTTTTTTCGCACGAGGCCGGGGAAATTGGACACGATGCGCCGACTCATATGAACAGGAAGAAACCATGCCTCAAATTCACAGTCGCGCCCTGTCCCCCACATTCGGGACCCAGTCCGAAATCCTCATACACCGCTACAATTCGCTCAACACCTCGGCACTCATCGTGGCGCGAAGAGGAGGAATATCAACCGCAACTGACAGTCCTGGAGAGCGAGAGTGATGATGAGGGATACGAGGAGGATGAGGAAGGCGGGTTTACGTCGGATGAGGATGATACCGGGACGTTCATGACGGCGAATCTTCATCGGGATCGAGCGTTCATCCCTCCGGTCTCGAGCCTCTCGCCGGCGCGAAAAGCGACTGTCGAAGTCGCCTCTCCAGCAGGACCATCGCGTCCAGTGTTCCCGGGACGACGGATCAGCATCGCCGCCACGAAACCCTGCGCCGAGCGATGTACCCGCCACTTCAGTCCGCCACCACCACCAACCATCCTTTTGCTCCCGCCAGCACCCCCTGCTGCCCACTCGCCGTCTGCTAGGGAGTTCTGTCGACGGAGAGAGTCAGAACGCGGGAGACCGCTTCGACGATATAGCGCAGTGTCTGATGATCCCTCCTCCGTCTCGATCTTGCGACATGGCCCACCGAATTTGAGCGGAAGCTCTTCCTTAATAGGAGGTGATGGAGGTGATGCGCCAGTACCTCATCTTTTACCCAGGAGAGGATCGGCACCGGCGACCACCTCGGCATCTCCGGTCGAAGCGATGAGCGAGATGGTGGGGTGTTGTGGGGAGGCAGCGAGAGGTTTGGAGACTGCTCTTCATAGGGTTCCTATATAGCACTGATAGGGGATGGTCTGGAATCATCACGTATGTGAGACTGCACTATGTATCAAATGACATTGAGACACCGCTTCTCCCGTGTACACTCGCAGCACCTAGTCACGAACAGCCCTAAGATCTGCTTACCCGATTTCTCCGGCGATCACCTCCACTCGCCACCGTAATATTCCTTCCATCACGCAATCCCCCTGCCCTACCCAAGCTCATCCCTTTATAATCATCCACAATTAAACCCCTAACCGCGTTCCTCCTCATCGGCGCCCTAATCGCTTTCTCAACCATCCGATCAGGTGATCAGCTTATGCTCCCCCTCCGCAACTTCCTCGCATCGTTCACATCCTCTTCCGCTCATAATATGGTCAAGAAAGCTCCACCACCACCGACTGTGCCGGCTGCTATCAAGAGCGCCGAGGACGCGAAGCCTACCGATGGAGGTAAGTCCTTCACCGCACTCGATTGTATACCCGAGCTGATGAATCTAGTGGAACACGCGATCTTTGCGGCTGGTTGCTTCGTGCGTCAACCCGTCTAGCATCGGACGGGCCTTGACTGATGTTGTGTGTGAGGGTAGTGGGGAACCGAACATCTCTTCAACAAACACTATGCCCACCTCCCCCAGTGGCAGTGTATCTCCGGCTACATCGGCGGCGACCACCCCAACCCCAGTACGTCCCCTTCCCTCCCCTCCCCTCCCACCATCGGCTCGAGACAGACTTGCTTAAGCTCGTCAGCCTACCGCCAAGTATGTTCCGGAACGACAGGCCACGCCGAGGCCGTCCGATTGACCTACCAAGCCGGATCGGTGGGGTATGGCGAGCTCGTGGAGTTCTTCTACAGGACACATGATCCGACGACTGTTGATCGACAAGGACCGGATCGAGGTTCTCGTACGTTTACCTCTCCCACGACCTGCTTGACTTCACTGTGATCAGGGCTGGCGCCGAGCTGATGAACCGGGGGCAGAGTACCGGAGCGCGATCTTTTATAAGGGGCCGAAGCAGGAGGAAGTGGCTAAGAAGGTGACCCAGGAGGTGCAGGAGAAATAGTGAGTTTCCCCGCTGTGATCGGTGCATGATGGATGGGGGCTGGACGAATGGTAGGGCGAGTGGGAAGGGAGAGGGAATGTTTGGAGAAGGAAAGGCTGATTGTGGCATAGTATGAAGGGAAAGAAGATCGTGACGCAGATCGCGCCTGCGGAGAAGTGGTTCAATGGGGAGGCTTATCATCAGGAGTACCGTGAGCTTCGGTCCCTTTTTTGGTAGCGGATGATGACGAGGATTGCATAGTGGATAACAATCCCGGGGGTTATGAGTGCCCGACTCATCGATTCTATTGGTAGGGACCTCTGGATCATCTTCAGACAATTGCAATCACAAGCGTCCCTGAGATGCAACGCATTCGTTCAATTGGCCATACACGTATTGGTCAAACACGTATCAAGAAACTGAGGGATGGATCGGTAGCCCGCTTGCAGGTGTAGGGTTGCAAGGCGTGTAACAGATTGCAGGCTGTGCTTTACTTTCGACTAGCTAAAAGGCAAAGCAAATGTTCGCAGAGGTATGGCGCGCAGTGAGGGTAAACTTCGCAAATCTTCATGTACCTGACACAAGGAAACGAGTACATCATTCATCATCATATTTACACCTCCACCGCCATCTCCTCATACCATGTCGGGCGAACGACTCAGGGCGACTCAGGGCGCCTACTTCTTCATGCCCATAGCGTTCTACACCCCATCAGCATCGAAAATCCACTCGAAAGCGTAGTGAACTCACCTTCGCAGATTCCATAAGAGACCCGGAGTTCTCGTTCTGGTTACCGGAGACGGTGTCGCCAGCCTGCTGGGTGTAGCTCTTCTGCGACTCGGGCTGGGCGGAGCTCGCGGCGCTCTGATCAATACTCGTCAGCTCGGCTTGGACCGATGAGTAGGTGGTAAGTCTACTCACGTCGGATTTGCCCTTCAGCATGTCGCCTCCCTGCTCAAGATATGATTTCTGGGAGTCGGGCTTCATGGCAGCTCCGGCCTCTGCAGAGGATCAGTGTCTGTCGAAAAGAACCGACGCAAGGGAAGGTAGAAGGTGGAAGGTCGGGTAGGGGATCCGTGAGAAGTACAAGGAACAAGGTCGGGAAGGGGACCGTGAGGAGTACAAGGAACAAGAAGAACTAACTGTTGGTCATAGATTCGCGTCCAGCGTCGGCCATCGTGAGGTATTGGTTTGGGGTGTTGTGTGGTAAGTGTGAGTGGTGGAGACGAGTGATGATAGGAGGAAGAGCGTGTGAAAGAATGGGGTGGCGGTATATAAACCGGTTGAAATCCCTTAGCCGGGCGGAATGACGCGTCAGGTCAGGGCACCGCGTCATCGATTCAATTTGACGAGATGCCACAGCTAAGAGGACCAATCGTCATGCTAGATCTGAGCCCACGTGGAAAGTGAGGGCCTGCAGGTTTCCGTAGGATTTCCTTTGGCCACGAGGCAACGAGGACTGAGAGGACAGATTTCATATGGTACCTCTGACATCCAAGCCAGCTGCAATCTATAACAACACGGGCTATGACGGCTACATCCAGCAAGTCGACCGCCAAGGAAGATGTGCCGTATCACATGCAGGAGGACTCGGACGAAGAGCCAGTCGTTGACGACGATGAAGGCGCTAAGCCTGAAGGTAACGATACCGCCAAAGCTCAATCGTTAGCAAGCTTCGCGAAGCCAGCGGAAGGGGAAAGCAAGGAGAGCTTCATCGCTCGAAGGCGAGCACGACTTGGCAAAGTCGAGCTTGATCCAAAGATCCGTTCGTCCACCCCCTTTCCCTGTTCTGAGGCTAACCACGACGGATCAGACTATGCGGACTTCACGAAGAACGGACCGGGTCTAGAGTCGCGCGCTTCTCTCGATGATGAGGGGATGATCAATATCTGGGTGGATCTCAAGAAGGTCTTACCCGACCTGCCGACAGATTACGCCAGGCCAGTAAAGGAGTATGCGGTGGACCCGGTGGGGAGCAAGGATTGTCCGCCTTTGAACATCGTCATCTTCATCGTTGGCTCGCGAGGTGCGGCCTCTGTATTCGACGTGGAGGTAGCTGACCTGGTATGACAGGCGACGTCCAGCCGTACCTATCGCTAGCACTGCACCTCATCGAGTCTCACAACCACCGAGTCCGGATCGCGACCCATCCGGACTTTCGCGACTTCGTGGTGGACTGTAACAAGCGCCTCTCGGGGAAGAAGGCGAAGGACGGGACACTTCTGAAGGGGCGGCTGGAATTCTTCGACGTCGGTGGTGATCCGAAGGAGCTCATGGCGTATATGGTCAAGAGTAGGTCGACGATCCGGTCACTGAAAATGCGGGAGTGAGCTAACATACCCTAGACCCCGGTCTGCTACCCGGCTGGGCTAGCCTGACAAATGGCGACATCTCCTCCAAGCGCAAAATGACCAAGACCATGCTCGATGGCTTCTACCGGTCTACCTTCTCCCCTGATCCGGTTTCACAGCGGCCATTCGCGGCGGACGCAATAATCTCCAATCCACCGGCCTTTGCTCATGTTCATATCGCGGAAGCACTAGGTCTCCCCTTACTCGTATCCTTCAGTGAGTGTCTGAACGGGTCGAGAGATATCTGACCGGGATTAGCGATGCCGTGGTCCCCGACGACCGCGTTCAAACACCCCCTTGTTAATGTCCGGAAATCGAATGCTGAGAGCGGATTGACCAATTACTTGACATACGCATTTGCCGAGATGATGTACCTATCAATCTCGACCGTGAAATCTCCATCCCCCTTTGAAGCAGTCTCTGGACGTCGCTGATTTGCGGCAGGACTTGGCAAGGTCTAGGCGATATCATCAATGTCTTCCGAACGGATACCCTCGGCCTCGAACCTCTGACTCAGAGATCCGGACCGTCCGCCCTCGACAGGCTCAAGATCCCTTGGACGTACTGCTGGAGTGATGGTCTGATCGACAAGCCCAAGGACTGGAAGGAGCATATTGGTGAGTCACAGCACGTCAATTCCAAAACGGAACATGCTGAAGAAGCTAGATATCTCGGGGTTCTACTTCTTGGACGCTGAAAGCGAATTTAAGCCCGACCAGAGACTGCTTGACTTCCTTTACAATGGTCCTCCGCCGCTCTATATCGGGTATATCGAGCCAATCCGGACAAATGCGGTATGCTTATGCTCTCCAGGTTCGGCTCAGTAGTCGTCGAAGATGCGGAAGCTATGACCCGTTAGTATTCCTCTTCGACGCAAGACCATGTATGCTGAGTAGAAATAGAAACCATATTTGACGCGGTCAAGCTGGCTGGCGTGCGCGCACTGGTAAGTGCTGGATGGGGTGGATTGGGCGGAGCAAAGGTGCCGGAAGAGGTGTTCATCCTGAAAGGTAAGTCTCGATGCAAACGCGTTCGCTGATTGGCAAAGGCAGTATTCCGCATGATTGGCTGTTTGCAGACGGTCGAGTAGCTGCAGTGTGCCATCATGGCGGTGAGCTAGCTGCTGGGCTCCCTGAATCTTTTACTGACATATCAGGTGCGGGTACGACGGCTATTGGCCTGAGGAACGGATTGCCAACCATCGTTGTGCCATTCTTCGGCGACCAGAAGTAAGTTAACGTGTATGCTTCTGCGGCGCTCAGTGTTGATGTCGGACAGGTTTTGGGGGGAAATGATCCACCGAGCCGGTGCTGGTCCAGCACCTATCAAGCATACGAAGCTCACACCCGAGAACCTCGCAGAGGCGATCAAGTTCGCCGTGTCCGAGCCCGCCAAGTCTGCCGCGAGGGGCATGGGGGAGAAGATCCGATCTGAAAGCGGGGAGGAGAGGGGAGTGGCGAGTTTCCACAATCACTTGCCGCTCAAGAATATGCGGTACGCGATGAGCTTGCATTTGCAAAATCGCTGAGTAGAGCTCAGGTGTGAACTGGATCCGGAGAGGCTGGCGATGTGGTACTCCCCTGATTTGGTCCTTCGGATGTCTGGTACCGCAGCGGGAGTGCTACATGATGCCAAGAAGCTGGACATAGGGAAACTGCAGCCTCTGCGTATGCGTACCTCATTTGTGGTGCCGAAGTCTCGGCTGACTGGTAAATGCAGGCGCCAAGGAGTACGAGACGCGTGCTCGAGCGATGGATCCGATAAGCGGAGGGACGACAGCCATTTTGCATACCGTTGCTATGCATTATGCAGGCATCGCGCAGATCTTCTATAACCCCGTAAGCTTCACTTGTATCTACCGCTTCCCAGGTCAAGCTGATCACGTGGGTATCAGCCGAAAGGCATCCTCAATACCATGACCTCCATCCCTCAAGGTAGGCTGTCTCGTCGACTTCACAGACGGAGATGACGTGGAGGTATCTGTAGGGGTCGCCGGGATCATCTTGGATGTCCACGATGGTTTCGATAGTATTCCTGGACACATCGGCTCGACAGTCCGAGAACGAGGACCCGTCGACGACTTCGAAAGTGGCGTTTACGAGGCGGGGAAAGGACTATGGTATGGCTGGTGGGATGGGATCACGGGTTTGATCACGGAGCCTGTCGAGGGTGGGAAGAAGGAGGTGGGCCTATTTCCCCGCCGCTGCGACGGGGCATTGACCGGGATGCAGGGGGCGCTCGGAGTATTGAAGGGAATGGGGCGAAGTTGTGAGTTTCTTCCCGGGTATATTCAATTCCGCTGAGTTCAGGCCAGATGTCAACGTCACCGCTCGTCCTGCGGCTGGGATAACAGGCGTAATGGCACTCCCCATCCATGGCGCTTGGAAGTCCCTCCGGCGAAAAATGGCCGGATCGCCTCAGAACACTCTCCGCGAGCCGCGCACAAAGCTCTCCCAACAAGCCGCAAAAAACGCTTCGAGCGAAGAGAAGGAGAAGATCTTGAAAGCCTTCGTGGAGGCGGTGAAAGGAACGGGAGCGAGGAGGGGGAAGTTGCAGAAGCAGGCTCAGAAGTATCTGGAAGGGGATCAGGCGGCACTGGAAGATAGTGGACCGTCGATGGTCCTGCAAACTCCAGGTGAGGGGGAGGCCGAGGTGTCAGCGGATCCGACGCCGACGTCACCCGAGGAGTCGAGTGGGATGAGGAAAGAGGAGAGAAAAGAGAAGGAGGCGGAGCGGAGGGGGTATGAGCGGGCGATGGAGGAGATGCAGATCGAGCGTGAGAAAGATTTGGGATCGAAGGGGTTTTGAGGAGTGTGAACCGATCGAAGGACTGTATACTTTGCTGTCCTATCCCATCATATTCGTTGCACGGTGTATTAGGCTGTATCATGCTGTAGTGTATTGTACTATGCTGTGGCGTATCATACTTTTCTGTCCAATAATGTACTATCGTGCATGAACTCGACACATACCACAACAAGTCATGAGACGTGCGAGAGAACAAGAGGTAGCAGCTCCACCTGAGTGAATGACAAGGGAACCAAAGTATATGGCAGTGCAGGGTATACTCCTCCTCCTCCCTCTTACTTCTTCCCCTTCTTCTTCCTCTTCTCCTCCTTCTCCCTCTCCCCAGGCAAAACCACCAAATCTCCACCTTCCCCACCCTCCGCCCCCCCCGCCGCCTGTATCCGCACTCCAGCTTCCAAACTAAACATCAGATCCCTAACCGTCTCCTCCAACACCTTCACCTCATCCTCCTTCTCCCTCCTCTCCTTCTCCTTCTCCCTCCCCTCCCTCTCCTTTGCCTCCCCAGCTTCCTTCAAGCTCTTCACTCGTGTAGATAGGCCCTCCGACATGGCTCGTTCCGCACTGAGACTAGCTTGTAGCGACCGACTGAGCTCCGACGCCTTCTCGGCGCGTCGTTCCGCTGTTTCCTTGGCTCGTTCTGCCTCGAGCGCACGTTTCTCGGCGGCTTCGAGTGTTGCCAAGCGGGCGGATTGAGATGCGTAGTGCTGACGCATCGCTTCGAGCTGGGATGACAGGAGGTAGGAATATTCCAGGGTTATGGACTCGATCGTCGAGATCTTCTCGAGGTCGTTGGTCGATGGTCCGGCTGTGTGATTCCCATTCGAGTTGGCGTGTGTTTGGGTTGAGGGGGAGCGAGTGGGTGTGGTGATGCTCGAGAGTGGGAGTGCGCGGGAGACGGATGGGGTGACGAGTGATGAGGCGGAAGGGAGTTCCACGAGCTTCCCGTCGTTCCGTGTTTGGATCAACCGGTGGACATAGCTATACTCATTAGCGGTTTGACGAGGGATCGGGATCGGGGTAGACCCACTTATCCCCCTTGTAGTCCCAAACCCGCTGCGTCTCCAACTCCATCGCCAACACATGACCACTCTCCTCCCAATGCCTCCTCGCATGTCCTTTGCCCGGCTCATATCGCCCACACCCGACCACACCACAGACCACGCATATCCAATTATTCTCCGCCCAGTCACACATCGAGCATTTCGTCGCTCTCGTCACTTCCCCCCTCTCCGCTTGCGTCGAAGAAGATAGCAGGAGATGCGAAACTCTACACACTGGACATCGCGAATCACCCCATTTGCGAAGACAGTCGCAGTCGAACGTATGTGCGCAAGGAAGGGTAACGAGGCCCGTAACGGTAGAATCCAGCCGTTCGAGGCATACAGGACAGGAGGGGAGTTCGAAGCGGGACGGGGAGGGGACGCCTGTCAGGAGGTCGGGCCGGGCGTAGACGGAAGGTGGGAAAGCGGGGATAGCGATGGGAGGGGTGGGATCGATCTTGTGTAGGACGAGGTGGTGGATCCGGATCGGGTGACAGGTCTCGCGGGTGTCGAGGGTGGAGAAGGCTCGGCCGGTGAAGATGACTAGGAAGTCGGAGGCTTGGAGGGGGTCGCGGAATTTGAGCAGGACGATGGAGCGGTTGGGCGTGGTGGCTTCTCTATTCACACCCATATCAGCACCTCCGAGAAAGTTGATATATTGACTGACCGGATCATCCGAACCCCCTCGAGACAGGTACCCCATCCTCCGATAAACTCAAGGAAGTCCGCCGGCCTCATCCAAGCCGGCACCGCCAAGATAGCGATCAAACTCCCATCCTCTCCCTCCGCTCTATCCCCAGCCCATTCCCCTCCTTCCTTTGAAGCTCTTGACGACTCGCCAGCCGACTGAGCTTCGAGCGAAGAGACGAGCGATGGAGGTGGGGCATGTCGGAAGAGATGGACTACTCCACGGCCGACTGGAGTAACGCCGGACGCAACAGAGCTATCGAGTGGGTTCGGACCCGGAAAATGGGCTAGCAAGGGTTGAAGGGAGAGGCTGTCCGGTGTGGGGTGTTTCGAAGCGGCATTCCGGGAAGGAGTCGATTTGGCACCAGGGATGAGCTTCGCTCCGTTCTTCTTCTTGGACCAACTAGCTCGGGGGTTTACTGGAACCGACATATCCTTATCGAGTGATTTCTCACGGGTAAAGTCGACCCAATCGACGTTGATCTCGCCTACTCGCCAGTCGGGTGTGAGTGGATTTGAGACGGTGTCGGGTTGTATGGCGATGATGATGGAGTAGAGGTGAATACGGTGCTGGGCTAGGGTCATCTTAGGTTGGCATGGTGTGTCACAAGTGGGATGGATGGTGTTCACAACATTGGAGGCGAGTAGTACATGAAAAGAAAAATCACGTGACGTCGATGTTGTGTGAAAGGGGGGATTGACGTTCTTGCTCTTGTACGCATCCTTGGCTCGCTCGCTCATATCTGCCACCGGCCTCACCGCTCGCGGGTTTCACACATCTGGACCTGCTCGAGGGCTGGAGATTTGGCGAGTGCTCAAGAAACCCTGGGCACATCGCGGAAAAACACACAGCATCCTGGGAGGGAAGGGAGCCATATCGCTTGCTCTCCCTATTGTAGCATGGATGGACAAGATCGTATGATGCGTAGACCGGCCGCATGCAATAGAGTACACTATTCAACAACATCCTTCTGACTCGTCAAGTTCCCTATAGCAGGACCGTTCACGACCATGCCTCGACAAGTGAATCTCGAGCCATGGATCGGGCAGTCGAACGACTTCTCGCTATCATTCCAAGCGACGATTCCTTTCAAGTGACTGCACAAATCTATCAGTACTCCCTAATCAGTTTCAAAAGAGTGAGGACTCACGGGCAGATAGCGGTCATCTTGTGAAGCTCCCCCTGTTCATCCTTATACACCGCGACAGGGTGTACGCCTTCCCGTACGACGTCCCCTTGGCCAGGTACGAGGTCCTCGATATCCACCATCGTCTTGGTAATTGTGGTCAACCATTTGGCCATATACATCTGGTCGGAGAGGTTATTCTTGATGTAGTCCGGCAACGCTTTCAAGGCGCGTCGTACGTGGGATGGACTGTGTTGTCGGGAAGGGGAGAAGAGGTGGGCCCAGCTGTTTTCGCGGGAGAGGATGAGGTCGCGGATGAGCATGCCGCCGACCGCGGCGTATGTGAGACCGTCGCCGTTGTCGCCGGCTACACATGTAAGCTGCCATTACCGCCATTCAATCGTTTCACTCACTGTGCACGTAGATGTGCTTGGTCCCAGGGTCCAAACCGATGTAAGCGATCCTGTCCGGTCCCATCACCTCTCTCTCTCTCAGTGGACTAGAGGACTCACCCGTCTTGCGATTCGATGATCTGACCACTCCACTTGTACTCCACATCCCCCGCGCCCGACCACCTCTCCCTCGTCCAATCCACCAGACTCTGATATCTCTCTTCGTGATTATCGTGCTGACCGACCTTCTCGTCCTCTCCACCGACGACAAGCAGGCTGTATCCCTCTTCCTTGTGCGGTGTCACACGGATGTAGTGATAGGGGTCTCCGAGGTCCCACCATAGTGCTGGCTCGCCATTTGTGGAGATTGCAGCGTTGGCGATCTTGAGTGCCACGGCGTACGTGCGGAATGCCTCGACTCGATCAATCACCACAAGCTGCGACGCGTCAGCGAAGATACGATGGGAGGGGGCAGGAGGGATGGACGTTGCTCACCTTCTGAAGAGGAACGTTCGTCGCCATGACCATGTCGGCTGCAATCACCTTCTTCCCATTCGCCATGACCGCTTCGACCCCCTTCTCAGTCTCGGTATAGTCATTCATATGCGTCTTCTCGAATATCGAACCGCCAAGCTCGGTGATGACCTGCGCAAGCGCCCTCACATATTTCGTCGGATGAAAAGTCGCCTGTCTACCAAACTTGATCGCTTGCCCGCTCGTAAACCCTTTGATGGTAGCATCGCCTACAAAGCTGACCTCCAACTTCTTCGTGTCTGCAGCAGCCTTGTATATTGAGCTCAAGGTATCAAGCTCGAAATTTTTCGAGTCGGTAGGGAGACCTTGGAACATGTAACCTGTTATTCGAGCGAAATCGCAGTCGATCTTGTGCTTCTCGACGATGCTTGCGATCCGATCTATGGCTGATTGTTGGGATGCAGCGATCTCCGCGGTCATCTCGGGGCCGTGTAGATCCTAAATGTCCATGTAAGCTTAGCCTTGTGAAGCCAGATCGACCCACCACAAACTCGTTATACTCGTTGTCCACGGACAAGTGCCCCGTCGTCCGACCCGTCTCCCCGGACGAGATCTCTGCCCAAGCGTGAGCATGTAAGAGCACAGACGTGTGATCACTCACTGCCATCCTCCACAAGAACCACCCTCTTCACACCCGAAGTAAGCAGCTCGTACGTAATATGCATCCCCGCCATACCGCCGCCCACGACAAGTGTATCCGCCTCCATATCCCTCTCGAGCTCGGGATAGTGAGGAAGTGTCTCTGGTTGAAGGAGATCATCACGCTCGATCCACACTTTCCTGGCTTAGCTCGGACTCGGACACTCGAGCTGCGACACCAGCTCACCCGGTGCATTGACACCCGATGAATTGATTCCCGACATTGCGCTCGACATGAGAACCGGTTGTTGAGCGTGGCTGAATCGCTGTGGAGTGAACTGCCTATGAGTCAGGACGGATAGGAGTCTGCTCTGTCGGACCACACGTCGGATCATGACCTAGCCCTTGCGAAACACATGTCCGTGGAAAACTACGGCCTGGTGATGTGCGGAGAGAACAGTGTCGATCGGGCCATCGATCGGGCCGATGGCCAGGAACAATCGAAGCCGGCGTCCACAGGGTGGGGCGATTGGTCTGTCAATAATAGTGCCGAGTTTCGGGTTTGCGCTAGAACATCGACAGGACCTTCTTTTTGCAATTTCCTTTAGTCGGCGCGATAGTCTCGCGATAGTCGCCGACTATCGCGGATGCTCATGAGTCTGGCAAACGAGCCAGAGGACGCGGGCTTGGTAAACCTCTAGAATGCTGTAGAAACGGGGGAAAGGATCATCAGGTCTCGGGCTTGGGGGTGGCAAGAGCGGAAGAGGCTGAGGTATGCAGAGGTATGATAAAGCGACCAAAATGGCTGATATCCGCTAGAGATCTATCTTGTAGCTAGTTTATGCAACGTCTTGTAACTAGCGGACTTACCCTACCGACGACTAGCCTGGCTGTGGAAGTGTCCACCCTCAGGTTGAGCGATCTCTCGTGCTGTGTAAGACTAGACTGGTAAGTCTACGTCTTACCCGCATCCGTTGTCGATTCTGTTCGACAATTGTTGACTGTGTTAACCTGTCTTTAGCTTTATAGTCAAGACCATTTATACCCACAATTGCCTTCGACAATCGTCTTCATTCATTGATAGTCCACGGGTCATGTCATGTCGGGGACTTGAATGCCAACAAATCAGCACAGCTGAGCTACTTCAAGAATCTTCCCAACAGGGAGCAGAAGAATACCTCCCGGAAGTCAATGCTCTGCTGGTCACATCTGAGAGACAGCTTGAATGAGATGGTCAAGCAGATGTGGGATGATTCCCTAAGGACCGCGACCGTTTGTCGAGATCTCTGTCCAGACGTGTTGATGACTGCATCAAGGGAGATGTAACTGTTTCCACAATCATAGGTGATGTACCTACATTTGCTGCACACACCATTTTGCTCTATCTTGACGATGTTGATAAGGTGCAAGCACAGCTTGAGGATTACTTTGAGAAAGGTGTCTGGAGTGCTGGAGTGAGAGAGGTCCCCAAGACCGTTGATGACTTCAAGGAATCGCTCAAGCTTAGATCTGCTTGCAGCTCTGATGATGAGTCTGAGGAATAATTAGTATTGTGTCGGATCTAGAACGCAAAAATTCCGAAGGCAAATACCTCTCTGTACTATATGTGGCATGATTTAGGGTTTCTTAGGGAAGCCCAAAGTGCATTGTTACGCCATGTGGTTCCAGTGCACATCATGGCCAAGGACGCAATACCGGAGTGACCGAGTGACGCAATGGATGGGACCACCGCGAATACGGTGAGTCGTAATCAGTCGCGAAAGGACAAGCGCTGCCGTTCCCGAATAGGCCTTGTTTGCCTCGAGGCGAGGCGATTGTATGCTGAGCTGCGGGCTCTGCTCGCAAATCTCGGACCAACGAGCAGGTCAGATCAGATGCAAGGTATATTTATATCATCCGTCCCTTAAAACCACCCTGTCGCCCTCCCCAACCCGTATCATCATCTGCCAGCGGTCCCAGCGGTCCATACCGCTCCTGCCCCGGCCCACCCGACCTCTTCTTCGCATGTCTCGATTCCACCGATGACGAGACGCTATCTCCCGAATTCGGCATGTTCGGTGTTTCGGGAATATACCCGTGGTCGTGGTCGTATCCGTTTCCATTACCGTTCGGGTGGGAGGGTGTGTATGTGGATCGTTGGAGTGGGGAGGCGATGTGCGTGTGCGGTATTTGGTTGGGTCGGAAGGGGGGATCTTCAAAGCCTGAATCGAGGATAGCGGCCATCTCGTCGTGGCCCAGAGTCTGGCCGGATACCTGGAGGGCTGGAGGGAGGGCGATGGGTGGTGGTGGGAAGGCAGGATTGTGCTCGTTATACTGTACCAAATGAGTCGCGGCTCCGAGCAGTATTGTGGAAAGCTTACACCACCAATCTCGCCTCCCCAAACATCGTCATCTCCAGAGAACGTACTGCCCGCATCGCTCTCGTACTCGCTTCTCGTATATGCTCCTCGTCCGGGAACCAGCACGTCCCCATGGAAGCCAGCGCCGAACTGCTTCTCCATATCCCGCCGTCGCTTATCTTCCCGCCGCAATTTTCGCAGTCGAGATCGCTCCCAGTCCTCCCACCGACGTAAAGGTATCGTCGTTCCGTCAAAGACGGCAGTCTTGTCGTCTTGTCCTTTCGATCGGATCTCGCCTTCCACTCGTCGCGTCTCGCCCCAGGAAAAGTCGTCGAAATGCCAGAAAGAGTATACCGGAAGGACGAAGTTCCAGATAGGAAGCGCGATGAGGTAACAGATCATCCAGGCTACGTAGATGACCTTTCGAGTCGTAATGAGGATGAGGATAGCGGGTAGACCGAGAACGGCGGCGAGTAGCATAAGGGGTATAGCCTCTTGGAAGGATCTGGGAGGAGTGATGATCGAGTTGATGATGAGGGCGCCAGTGAGGCAAATGGCGACAGGCAGGACGACGGTGCCGACGAGGTCCATGAAGACGACAAACTGCATGGAGAAGCAGAACGTCCCGCATAGATTCCGCACTCGGACCAACTCCATTAGGTTGTGGACGGTCGAATTGATCCATCTTCTCCGTTGGGATAACAGGACCGAGAAGGTATCGGGAGCGAGAGTCCGGCATTTTGCCTGTGGAAGGAAGATGTTTTTCCGACGGGGGAACGTGCGGAGCATAATGGTCGACAAGAAACGATCCTCGCCAAGAAGGAGGAGGTTCTTCTGGTGCAGCGTAGTGACCTCGGATGGGGAATATTCCCGTACGATCTCGGGCTTCACCAGAATTGGCACCCAATCGTGATCCGCATCCTTGCGGGCCTTTATCCGGTACATCGAGAAACATCCAGGTAGACAGGTGACACCGCCAAAGACCGACTCGAAAGCCTTGACGAGATGATGCGAGATGAAGTATTCGTAAACTTGGATCGCGGTGACCCACGATTGCCGCTTGTTGGCTATTCGAGTTTCGCCGCAGACACCCATGATCATGTTGTCCGTTTGCATGCAGTTGACTAGGTGTTTTAGCGAGTCCGGGTAGATCTTCGTATCCGCATCGACCTGCTGATGTCAGCCAGATTTGCCAACGGAGCTTCGACATACCATCAGCACTACCTCGAAGTAGTCTGGCGTGACCCCGGTCAAGGTATGCACCTTCCGGAAGATATCGTAGTCGAGCGGACTCATCCGGTCATTGTAAGTGACTCGAGAGAAGAAATGCATGAGAATAAGCTGGGAATCTCGCTTTCCTCGGTTGCCTGGCTTCTTGTCCCTCAATTCGCCCGGCATGCCGCATTTGACGACGATGATAGTCGGTGTCCGATGGCCGTTCTTCGAGACTACTTCGTCAGCATTACTTCTGTGACTCGACTCACCATAATGACCAGCGTAAACCATCGCCCGGTTCTCCCGCTTGGCTCCGGACCCAACCGCGATATACCCCATCGGCATCGGATTCCCAAACCGCGGATCCGCATCCAACATGCTGACACAGATATCTGGGGTGCTCATCTTCTCCCCTTGTCCAGTGATCATCCCGTCGGAAACGATCCATATCAACTTGCGGGAATCCGAATAGTTCGTGGCGGCAATCGATTCGATCGTTCCTCGGACCGAATCTTCGCCCTCGCTATAGCATGTCACGAGGGCAATGGCGAAGAGCTCCGCGCCTATCCGCGCCAAGCTGATCATGGGATCCGAGTTCCCGTTGACCAGCGTTGTAGACGAGGAGTTCAGCTTTCCATCTGGCTTCCCTCGCAGCTTCTTGGTCGGTGATTCGGATTTCGCCCATGGTGCGGTACCAGCCTTGTTGTTTATCGACATGTTGGCGCCTTCAGGCATGACAGCGGGGGAGATGGCTGTGCGAGCGAGATCGGTGGGCGGCCTCACGAGTCGAGCTGATATGAACCAGTTGAAGATACAGGCCATCGCAAATCGGACAACCACGACTCCAAGGATGACGGTGAGCGAGGTGTACAGGAAGAGGCTGGCAACGAAGCACCCGGGAGTGATCTTGTCGATACGACCTGCGAGGTAGCGAGAAAGTAGACAGGGGATCGCGTTCTGTGGGTCCTTGCGATTGTAGAAGAGCCGGGTGGCATCTTTGCCGGAAGACGACGGGTTGCCGAGAACCTGGCGGATGGCGAAATCTATCTCATCGCCAGGGATAGCAGTGGGGTTTGCTGCCATATAGGGCGACATATTCAGCACGAAGCCGTCGATGACAAGGTAATCCTTGAGCGAGGCAACTTGGTCCCATGAATAGCCTTCGAGAAGAGAGGAATTCTGTATGCTGAGGGAGGAGAATGTCGCGTCGGACCCCTTCTGCAGCGGACATGCTTGAAGTGTCCCGGTCTCCTTCACATTCGCCACAGCGGATGAATTGCAGAGTGGTGTCGTTACGTATCGGAAGGAGGCCGTGCATTTTGGGTAGTCGGTGAGATTACGAACGAACAGATTCGTGACGTCCTGTCCTGGCATCTGCTTGGAGATCTTGTAGAAATCCACATTTGGCTGAGTGACTGAAGACGAGACGTTGAAGACCCATCCTCCGATACTCACCGTCACTACGACCGTCAGCTTCCTCCGCTTCAATCACTGCAACTCCTCACGGTCGTCCTTCCCCAACCTCTCATATACAGCACTAGCCGTATCCCCACCCGGACATAAAGCCCGCTGCAGACCCATCGTTGCGAACCCCACGATCCCGCCCAAAATCAAAGCTATCCAGCATAGCGTAATCTTCTCCCTCCATGCCTGCCGACTTTGCTTCTCCTTGATTCCGAAAACCTTCAACACAGCCGGAGGAGCCCAAAATGTTGTGGCGTACGACCAAATCACCCACCAGTCCCACCTGCTTGGCTCAGGGGATGCCGGATCAAGGGAACAAGCAACGGGTGGTGCGATGAGTGGGGCAGGGGTGACATGCCGTTCGGGGCGAGTAAGGGTTTTGCCTCGTTTGAGCGATTGTCCGCGGGCAGATTGACGCGTAGGTAAGGCTTTGGTCGAGGTGAACGGTAAAGGGATATCATCGAACCGAGCTGTCATAACGGGAGAGGGAGGGAGAAGAGCGGTTCTCGCCAAGGGGTAGAGGTCCAAGCGGGATTACAGAGAGTAGCGTGTGAAGGAGTGACTGGGTAGAATCCCGCCAGCGGGAATCAGTCGACGAGCGACAGACGTGGCGCTGGGTAAGGAGAGTCGAGTCGGACCGTGCTCGAGGCCGGAAAGGGTTAGGTTGGAGGAGGTGAAGGATAACTTTCAAGCTTTGTCTCCTTTGACAATGGTCAGGTCTTGATGAGCCACGTGCCCGCGCGTGTTGCCTTTTTTTTGAGCTCACAGACGCGGTAGGGTTCCCACGGAGTACTCGTATTCATTTCCCTCGAATCCGACCTGCGAGTACTCGACCGATAATCTCAAGATACTAGGCGAGTACGTGAGCTCAGTAATCTCAAGAAAGCCTTCTGTGGCTGAAGGTCAAAGGAGCATCGAAATTCCGCATTGGTCGCATCCCTCTCGAATTTCGCACATAACCATAAACCTCGACTCGATACCTCTTCGACAGAACGATCACCTCTCCATCTAGTCCGTCGGACAGCCCATCAATCAGTTTCCAAAACCTCAATTGCGAGCTCTAAGCGTCGAACTGCTCAATAGGCAGATCAAGCATCGCAGCCGCGCAATTCCCCTCGTCATCATGTCAATGCCACCTCCCAACATCCCCATCCGAAAGAAATCCTTTCCCCCAAAAGCCCTTCGACCCGACCTACACGAATCCATCATCCCATGTTCTTCATCCGAGATGGATCAACCCGTCCACCCCGCCGTCCTAGCTGACGCAATCTCCAAGCTCGACACCCTCCGTCTCTCACGCACACCTTCTACCTCTGCTTCCGCCCTTACCTCCTCCAGTAACTCTCCCACTTCAGGCAGTACAAGTCCAGTCGTGCCTCCCACAATGCCGTCACATGAGGCTATTGTCAATGCTGTTGCGCATCATGCGTTGGAGGGGAAACCGATTAGTGTCCCGGCGAGTGTGCCCGGGACACCTCATTTTGGGGCTCAGTCCGAGATGTGAGTAGATACTATGCCTCGTATGTGGTTCACTGATGGAAATAGGTTGAGAACGCTCGATGAGAGCACCAAGGTGATCAGGCAGAATGCGAAGGCGCCAACAAGAGCGCCTTCGGTATCAGGGATTGGGACAGTTGGTGAGTAAGCGGAACGAAATTGCTTGGTGCTGAGACGGATATAGTGGAGAAGCCGGATTACTCGGAAGCCAAGATTGTTGTCGCCATGGTAAGCCAAAGTTTTTTTTCTTTCGGCGCTTCTGACCTCTCTCCAGGTCGGCCTGCCTGCGCGGGGCAAGTCATACCTCAGTAACAAGCTCATGCGATATCTCCGGGTATGTCTCCCATCTTGCTGATTGAGCTTGTCTGACCGCCTCAGTGGCTTGAATATGATGTCGAGGTATTCAATGTCGGACAACTTAGACGCTCCAAAGCACGGACAGACCAGCAAGCGTCAGCAATTGGCCTACATGTGGGAAAGGGTCGAATGATGCCCATTATTTTAGGGGTAAAGGAAAGGTTGACCACTCGGCGGACTACTTCTCCCACTCGAACGCGGAAGCGAATCTGGCGAGGGAGAAGTTGGCTGAGGAGAGTCTGGAGAGCCTGATTGAGTGGTTGAAGCAGGGGGGAAACGTCGGGATCATGGGTGGGTTTCCCATTGAATTCGTGAAAGAGCTAATGGTTTGCATTGCACAGACGCTACGAATAGTACCTTCGAGCGAAGGTGCGCAGCAGCGTGAGGTCCTTCACTGAAGTTGATGAGTCCACTCTTAGAGACAAGATACGTGAACGTATCTCCTACGAACCCAATCTGCAACTCCTCTTCCTCGAATCCTTCTGCAACGACCCAGCCGTCATCGCCGCCAACGTCGCCCTGAAAGTCCAATCCGGCGATCCCGACTACCAAGGAATGTCGCGCGAAGAAGCCGAGCGCGATTTCAAACGACGAATCGCAGCGTACGAGAGCGTGTATCAGACCATTACCGAGCCAAGGATCAGTTTCTGCCGGATATTGAATGTCGGTCAGCAGGTCTCGATGAATCGGATACAGGGGTATCTGCAGAGTCGGGTTGCATTTTATCTCATGAATCTGCATCTGAAGCCGAGGAGTATTTATCTGTCACGGGTGGGTGTGGATGTCCTGTACCTATCGGAAGCTGACTGGTTATTCTGCTCATTCAGCATGGCGAGAGCATGTACAATGTTGAGGGAAAGATCGGTGGCGATTCGGATTTATCACCACGAGGAAAGGATTATGCTAGAGCATTGCCTGCATTGGTGAAGGACAATATCGGAAGTGGTCCCTTGGAGGTGAGCGCGCCTCGTGGTCTCAGGCATGCATGCTGACCACGCCAGGTGTGGACATCAACTCTCCAACGGACGATCGAGACCGGCTCAAACCTCCCCTTCGAGAAGAAGACCTGGAAATCGCTGGACGAGCTGGACGCAGGCGTATGCGACGGCATGACATACGAGGAGATCGAGGTGGGTCTATCTTTACTGATCGGCTGTCACAGCTGATATCCTGCTTAGGAAAGATACCCGGAAGATTTCCTGAGTCGAGATGACGACAAGTTTAATTACCGATATCGAGGAGGCGAGTCATATCGCGATGTCGTAGTCCGGCTGGAGCCCGTCATCATGGAACTTGAGCGGCAGGAGAATATCCTCATCATCGGTCATCAGGTGAGTTGGCTTGTTCGCAGGGTTCATTGAGGGGGAACAACCGCTGAAGTATCCAGGCCATTCTGCGGTGTCTCTACGCGTATTTCCTAGCCCTTCCGCAAGAAGAGCTACCCTACATCAAAGTACGTCAATCCCTCATCAGCCCAACTTCGCGCTGATCCCGCCAGATCCCCCTTCACACCCTGATCAAAATAACACCTATGGCCTACGGATGCCACGAAGAACGCTATCCCCTCCCCATCCAAGCCGTCGACACCCATCGTCCCAAACCCAAACGAGGGCATAAGTTGCTCGACGGCGAGGTCCCTGCTTCTCGCGCGCCGCTTAGCAGGGATTACTTTGGGGAGGCGCACACGCAGGTACAACCGGATGATGTCAGTTCGGCCTTGCAGAGTGATATGGATGCGGGGCTCTTGACGCCGAAGGCGGCGACGACAGGGAGTGGGCGATGAGTGAGTAGGTGGGTTGTGAGTTGTATTCTGAGGAGATTGGGTTTGCCATCGATTCGCATGCAGCCCAATGACATATAGCAAAAGGCAAGGGAATTCAGTCTGATCTCAACATTTCCAGGAGATCTCCCGAATCACAAGAGTCTGAGAGAGATCGATACGGAAACCCTCAGTCGATTCACCAGGAGCAAAGAACCTGTACACAAGCAGAAAGCACGGAGGACTTCTGAAACCGGTCGAATTTGGGAGATTTCTCCTGCGACTGCAACGCCAGAGCGTTTCAAGTTTGGTTCCTAACTTTTCGGAATATCGTCTCCTTAGGCTTCGCACATATCAAGCGAACCTTATCGGCTAAGTCGATACCATGAACTCGTTCCGATCCCTCAAAGCTGCTCGCTCAGCCCGTCAGAAACCCCTTACATCCCAAGAAACTCCTCCAGCCCTGGTCGTCGAAACGTCCACTTCCCATGGAGGCCCTTCGACATCTCAATCAGTCTCCGCTGAACCCCTTCCGACCGCCAAGGAAGAGGGGTTATACGACCTCCCACCATCCCTCGAAGTCCGACGCACCCCCTCTCGCGGACGAGGTCTATTCGCGACCCGTCCAATGAAATCCGGTCCGTCAACCCTACATGCAAGCCTCACTCTGACCTCTGACGAGTGATCGACAGGCTCGAAAACCTTCTCCACCACACCGAAAATCGCAGTCCTATCCACGCCTCACCTCTCCACCCACTGCTCAGGATGCTTCCTATCCCCGCACGAGCTTGCCGTCCTGACCGGGAAGCCGCCGAAGTTACTGCTGCGATGTACCAAGTGCAAGATCGTCAGGTATTGCTCTACCGTCCGTCCACTTTATAATTGCTCGACTTCTGATGCTGATGAAGAGGACAGGAATGTCAGACGAGGGATTGGCCCGGCCATCGGCCCGAATGTGCTGCTCATGAGCGTTTACGAGCGCTGTATGCGCAATCACATCCCGGACCAGAGGATGAGATGCGGTGGGTGCAGGATGAGGCGGTCCGAGCGCTGGGGCGGGTGTGCTGGGCGCGCAAGCGGGAGCGAGTCAACGGGAAAGATCCCAGCTGGGTTAGTGCCTTGTCCTTCCGATACATTTGAAACGAGCTTATGAGCGCAGTGGCAGGACGTAGAGAGTATGGAGTCCCGTATGTCTATCCCGATCGGCCGCGCTCATGATAGACCGAACGCGACTGCTGGAGGACGAGGTGCTGGGCTTGGCGAAGCAGGTCCAGTATCTCCGACATTATCTCTCCGCCACGACCCCTGCCAGCTCGTCGGAGGGATCGGAGCCCGCTGATATGGCCGAGTACGGCTTCGCGTCATCATCGCAACTACTCGATCTATGTTCCGCCGTACGACTGTGCAAGCGACTTGTATTGAAGATCTACTGAAGATGATTCAGTTCAGGGTCAACTCGTTCACCCTCGCTTCCCCCTCACTCTCCCCCATTGGGGTCGCCATGTCCCCACTCATCGCGCTGTACAACCACTCCTGCCTGCCAAACGCGGTTGTTGTCTTCCCCGAGGGCAGGAGGGAGATGGTCGTGGTCGCCATCAGCGATATTCAACCCGGCGAGGAGGTACGTTTTGGTCATATTTGTGAATTCGAGCCGATGAGGGTAGGTCTTGACGAGCTATATCGACGTCTCCCTTCCCCCCACCGAACGACAAGCGGGTCTGAGCAAGCGATACGGATTTCAGTGCGATTGCGAGCTTTGTCGAAACGAGGAGGATCAGGGGTGGGTCGATCCGAGGTGGTGTATCCGACATCCTGGGTGTAGGAGCAGGGGGAAGGGGAAGGGGAAGGGGAAGGGGAAGGGGAAGGGGAAGATGCCAGGTGAGTCTGCTTAATATGGATTTCATTGCGTGACTGAGGGAACGACAGATCTCGCGGAGGATCTGCGGGCTCATCGGGGACGCTGCGATGCTTGCGCTGAGGACTTCGTCCTGGACCTCTCTGTTCTATCGGAGCTCCTGAAACGGGGTGATGAGATTCTCAAGCATGATGAGGATGGCACGCTCGGTACTTTCACCGAGATGCAGTTCTCAAGCTGACCACTATAGATCCGGAGTCAGCGCTGAAGACTCTCCCAGCCCTCCTCCAAGCTCTGCACCACCAACTTCCCCCCTCCTCCCACCCCCTCCTCCCCCTCCTTCGCCTGCACGCCCTCCTCCTCACTCCGCCCACCTCCCTCATCCACCTAAATACTGCCATCATCACCCTCGCCACTGCCTACTCCGGGGCCGAAACCGTCTATCCATCCGGCCATCCGACACTCGCGATTATCCTCGGCGAATGGGGGAAATTGCTAGCCATGGAGATCCCGCCCGACTGGGGATCGCAGACATCGGGAGATATGGGCAGAAGGTTGGAGTCTGCAGTGATGCTATTGAGAAAGGCGACGCAGGCTTGTGAGAGGGGGTTTGGCGCTGGTGGCGGCCTGGTCGGGAGGGAGATGGAGGGGTTGAGGAGGGGGTGCGAGGGGGAGTTGGGTTTGCTTAGGGCGGCCAGATAGCTCTGGATAGGGGCATTCGGCGGGTCATATCTGCATAACAGCAGATGATGATCACTCATTCTCCGCATCTCCAACTCCTCCCGCTCTCATTGAATCCGCATCTCCGTGTCCTCCTCTACATCTGATCAGCGGAGAACGTCGTAGATGGAAGGATGACCTGCCAACGTTCTCGACGACTTTGTGATCCCCGCCGAGAGATTCGGATCGGAGGGCATCGAAGTGATCCTCCGGAAGAGCGAGGGAGACGAATGGCATGACTATGGTAAGAAGTCCGTCAGACAGGGAGAAGTAGGAAAGAAGGAGAAGGACGGGGGAAGAGAGACATACCTCGGGAGTTGATATTGTCATCATTGGTCACTTGCGCGCCTAAGACTCTGTCAGTACCCATCATTTATGGAAAATGGGGGGCTCGAGCTTTGCTGGTGGACCATGAGGACCAAAGTGGGAGAGGAGAGGGCAAGGGACGGCAAGAAGCAGGATTATCCACGTACCCTTGGCTTTGAGGTCGTCCATCAGCTTGGCTCTCTCCTCGGACGAGGCGGTCTTCTTGAACTGCATGATCACTGCACATCATCACATTCAGCATACAAGGAAACAGGGAGTGGTCGTCTTTCTGGGTAGGATGGGAAGGCCAATCCCCTCTTCGAGGAGGGAATGAAGTCGTCGGATGAAGCAGAGGAGAGAGAGAGAGAGAGAGAGAGAGAGGAACAAGCAGTCGGGACTGACCTTTCTTGTGGTCGGCCATGATGATTCGTGTACCGCTGAGTAAACGTCGAGTCGATATACTGATAGGATACAGCAGCGTGATCTTGTTTGAATGGGTGAAGTCGGTATGAGAAAGTCAGCGTTTTAGATTTTAGACCGGGGACCGGTGGAAAAGAGTAAATGACGTCAGAATCTTTGTTGATCCCCCCCGTAGGAGACGTGGGTGTATTTTTCTCGGACGACGATAAGTGTGTGGTGTCATGTCCAGTCCTCACTATCCTCTCATCAAGCATCAAACCATCACTGCGTCGTATCCGAGTCTTACCCAAGTCCGCCATGTCACCCCACCGCAGCCTCTCCTACTCATCACACCGTCAACCCACGGCGATCCAGGACATCTTCCTCGGCATCGCCTTCGCCCTCGACCCCCCTTCATCCGACAAACCTCACACTCGTACACTCAGATACACCGCGGTCCTACACGACGGTACTGGAGTGGTGGAGAGTGAAACTTTTCATTATCCGTATCAACATGAGGAAGGGGAAGATGCGATTGCTGGAGAGGCGAAGAAAGTCAGTCAGGAGATACTCCAGTTGATGAGGAGGATACAGACAAAGAAGGGTATGAATGTGGGTATTTCCCCTTACTGGCTCTGACTGGTAGTCTAACGACAGCCGTGGGACAGATTCGGTTGATCGCGATTGCCGAGCCGATACCGGATGAGTTGAGGGGGAAGGAGGGGGTTGAGTTTAATGCGACGGTATGGCTGCATGTGGATGCTATACCGTGGGTTCAGGCTTCTTGAGAAGCTTTGGGAGTGATGTTGATGGCAGTTCATGACAGATTCGTCGTCACGCCGTCGACGTCGATGTTCACCAAGCTCCCAGCGCCGTCGACGCAGGCGAGCGCGACGAGCGCCGTGTCCATCGCATTGCCGCATCTCCACCCGGTAAGTACCGCCTTCTCACGATCCTTCCCTTGCCCCTCGACCAACGTCTGATTGCTTGCGTATTTCCCCTTGAGCTATTTGTTTGGCTAAATCCTCGTCTAGGCAACCCACTCCGCCACCACCGCCGACGTCTCCCCCTCCGACCACCAAGTCCTCGTCGATTGTGACGATCAAGTCAGACTATGCAGTATCCTCCAGTACAGGCAGAGCACCAGTCCCGAGGTCCGTATCGTCCTTCTTCACCCCTTTCCAATGTTGAAATCATGAGCGTAGTTGTGGAAGAGGTTCCTTGCACTCTCGACACATCTGAAGGAGAAGAATGTCTCAATCGCGTTCTTCTCGGCTACACCGCAGGGTGAGTCACCTTCTTTGTGGTTGCTACCAACTGCGTGGAGCTCGGAGTTTGAATCTATGCTGATGGGGATCAGGTGGTGGTGTCGCGCTTATGCGTCATGCGCTCATCCGGCTGTGGAAGATGGTGGGCTTGGACGTCAAGTGGTAAGCAACCTTTCCTTTTTGCTATCCGCCGCCTAGCCATGTCGTCCCTCTGACCCTCGCTCATTCTCAGGTACGTCCCAGAAGGCCACCCGACCGTCTTCGACATCACCAAGCGTAAGATTCACAATGTCCTCCAAGGCGTTGCGCCGGAAGGCGTCGAGATGGACGACACGGATAAGAAGTGGTTTGAGACGTGGACAGAGCAGAACTGTGCGTGGTGTATACCGATAATATTGGGTCCCCTGCTGATGAAAGGGAATATAGATGATGCGTTCTGGAGCAAAGGGGCTATCGACGCCAGCTTGATCGTGATTGATGACCCGCAACGTGAGTCTTCCCTCTGGACCGCTCCAAACGGGAATGCAAGAGAGCTGATGAACCCGTAGTCACCGCACTGATCCCGATCATCAAGAAGAAACGACCAAACGCAAAGATCATCTTCCGTTCCCACATCCAAAGTAGGCTCCTCTACGTCTCATCTCACGAAGCTGATCATTCTTTGACCAACAGTCCAATCGAATCTCGCAGACGATAGAAACACCGCGCAGTACCGAACTTGGAACTACCTGTACAGCTTCGTCAAGGACGTTGACCTCTTCCTCGCGGTGAGCGACGTTTGTCCGATAAATGTGATCGAGCTGATAGAATATCTTATAGCATCCCGTGAAATTCTTCGTCCCGAAGAACGTACATGAGAACCTCGCTGTGCTCTACATGGCTCCGTCCACCGAGTTCGTTATCCTTCACGTCCACGATGTCCGCTGACGCTCCCCAAGTCCCCTTGATGGCCTCAATAAGCCATATGGCCACGCGTCCGTCCGATACTACCGACAATACTTCAACCAGCTCTCCTCGCAGCAGTGCGGTGTCAAGATCGATTGGGATCGGGGATACATTTGCCAGATCGCACGATTCGACCCGAGCAAAGGTGCGCCCGTTCCTCTTCAGCGAGATTAGGAGTACTGACGGCGTTAGGTATCGAGGACCTGCTCGAGGCGTACCTCAAGTTCCGACAGAAGCTGGAGGCGCTCGATAGCCCGCCGATCGATAGTGGGCCTCAGATGATCATCATGGGTCATGGGAGTGTGGATGATCCGGATGGGACGGTCATCTAGTGCGTTCAGCCACATTCCTCGTTGGATTTGGCTGATGGGTACGGCATAGTGAGAAGCTGCATGATGTGACACAACGCCTCTACTATTCGGGCCGAGCTGACGTTGGCAGACTCTTGCGTCGAAGGAGTATGAGTTGGTCCAGGGTGACGTCTCGGTTGTTCGAGCTCCTCCGGTGAATCGATCGAGTCAAGGGAAGCCGCGCAAGAGCTGATCAGAGCAGAGTGACTCGATTCTTGGGTGTATCCTGCAAGGTGCATGGGTAGCAACGCAACTCTCCACTCGGTAAGTACACCGTCTCCTACCTCAACACAGATCCTGATGAGCTCGCAGTGAGGGCTTCGAAGTCAAAGTCACAGAGGTCCGCTCCGTACCCGCCGCTCAGTGCTCATATTAACGCCCACTCCCAGGCGATCAATAAGCGCGTCCCGATCATCGCCTCCAACGCCGGCGGCATCCCCCTCCAAGTGAAACACGGTATAAACGGCTGGGTCGTGCCCACCGGTGACTCCTCCGCAGTAGCTCAAACCCTACTCGACATCTACCAACAAAAGACTGCGGTCAAACGCGACCTCTCCACCGAGAGGGAGTTGCATGGGATGACCGACCCGAATGCTGTGGCTGAGAAGTTCGTGGGGAGCTTTGAGGAACCGGTCCAGAAGGTGCATGCGGATGCTGGGGCTACAAGCGAGGATTTCTGGACGGTGGGGAATGCTGCTAGGTGGACGCTCCTTGCGAGTCGGGTGCTGGGATTGGATGTTGGAGAGGGGTTGCAAGGTGAGGAAGGGGAGTTGTTGAAGAGTATGGATATTGGGAAGGTTTTGGAAGGGAAGGAGGTGGATCGGGAGAATGTGTGGAAGATGGTCATGGGAAGCGATATGCTTGATGGCGAGGCGGAGATCCGTTAGAATGTGAGATAGAGGGGGGATCGGACGCTCTTTATGTAAATTCAGCAAGTTCGGAAGGATCGGGGTTTTACTGTTGAAGATGAAGATGCAAAGACGGATCCCAACGGTCAATCTCCCACATCAAATCTCTTAATCCTCATCACGCTCTCGAGGCCGTACTCGGAGCGGAGGGTCTGACGCACCAAGATTTGCCATCTTGCCTGCACGGTCTGCGCCGATACACCTTGTCGATCGACTCAGCCGAGTCTAACCGATCCAATCAAGATCTTCCCCTATATAAGATTCTGCCCCTGTCCCTGTCCTTGTCCCTGTTGCCCAAACATCCCTCCGAAAGCACCTTGCCCTTGTCCTTGATGACCAAACGCGCCAGATCCTCCTTGTTGCCCGAAAGGCCCTCCCCCAGTCTGTTGTTGTCCAAAAGCCCCTCCGCCCGTCTGCTGTTGCCCAAAAGCCCCCGCTCCGTTCTGCTGTTGCCCGAACCCTCCTTGTCCCTGTCCAAACGCCCCTCCGCCTCCTCCTTGCTGGCCATATGCTCCTCCTGCTCCCTGTTGCGGTCGATTCTGTCCTGCACACGTTGATCCAGCACCGAACGCTCCTGCCCCTGCCCCAGCCCCTGCCCCTGCCCCTGCCCCTGCCCCTGCTTCCCCCATCCAACTACCCATACCGCCAGGACTTCTCAAGCCCGATCCAAAGCCGGTGCTCTGTCCAGGCATTGTCGACGCTCTGAACGGGTTCGCCAGCCCGGTAGCCTGAGACTGGATTCCACCGCCCCCTGGGCCTCCTTGTCCTGCCTGTCCGAACGGCTGCCCACTTTGTCCAGACCCGCCTTGTTGTCCTTGGCTCTGGCCGAATGACTGCCCCCCTTGCTGTCCTTGCCCCTGACCGAAAGCGCCCTGACCCGGGAACCCAGTCTGTTGCGCTTGCACTCCTCCACCATCACCAGCTCCGGGGGAAGTAGGACCCGGCTCGGAGATCGGAGGAAGCGATTCCAATAGCTGAGAACCGAAAGTCGAGGAAGGTTGGAAGCGCTTGACGCTGCTCCCGCCATACCCGGTCGATTGGGGTTGGAGGAAGGCATTCGAAGGAGAGCTAGCGCCGGTAGGTTGGGAAGACATAGATCCGAACTGGGAGGACAGGGGGGTTGACCCGTTGCCATTACCCGAGAGGGAGCCGAATTGTGAGAGGAATTCGTTGTTCTTGTCTGAATTGGTGGATTGAGTGAATGCCGACGCGATGTCGGACATCCCAGATCCCCCAACGATACCGTTCCCTTTTGTCCCAGAGGGTTTGCCTTTGACGCTACCCCATGCCGAATTCGCGCCGTTGGGAAAGCCCGTGTTCTGTTGTCCGAATTCGCTTGCCTGAGGTTGTTGCTGACCGAAACCCCGGTTCTGCTGTCCAACACTGCCGAACGCCAGCTCGTTCATGCTTGGCCCTTTCGGTTGCGTCGATTGCTGTTGCACGCTTCCTGGAGCCGGCGCGAACGGATTCTTTGTGGACGGCTGAAAGGTCGAGGGATTAGCCTCACCGAATGCTGGAGTCGAGCCCGGTCGCTGAATCTGGCTACCCTGAGCAGTGAAAGTACTGGGCGGAGATTGATCTTTGAAGGGGGAAGTCGGTTGAGACATTGCCCCGGTCGGGAAGTTCGTATTGAGCATCATGCTCTGCCTGAACGGGTTTGCTGCCGGCGGCTGAGACTGGGGATCAAGGAATCCAGTCTGTTGCGGCTGAATGAAGGGTTGCGGCTGTGGCTGAAACATTGGTTGCTGCGGCTGTTGTCCAAAATTCATTTGACCGGTCTGCTGGGATGGGAACGGTTGCTGCTGTGCCATTGGGAAGCCGGTCATTTGCGGTTGAACGAAGCCGGTTTGCTGGGGCATCATCATGGATTGACGGAAAGGGTTGAAAGGCTGTTGCTGGACGAAGGACTGCTGTATCTGCTGTGGGAAGCTGGAGGATGTCAGTGTCGATTTGTATGAAAAGATCTAGTGCATACCCCTGTGCCGGACCGTTGAACATGGTAGGCTGATGATCCGCCTGGATTGAGTCAAAGAAGTCCTGTATCGTTTGTGACGCTCCCGGTGGAGCTGCGTTTGTAGGCGCGGGCGCCGGGGTAGGCGCCGAGGAGCGAGCAGGTGGGGGCTTGTCCACTTTTTGTGACGCCAGCGCTGCATGACCCTTAGCAAAGGCTGTTCAGAAGAAAGACTTGACTTACCTCCCGGTGATGGCGCTCTCGCACTGCTCTTCCCTTCCACAACACCCAAACTCCTTCTATACTCGATCCGATTCTGCTCGAAGTTGGGATCGTTCAGATATTCTTCGAGCGCCTTGACGAGACCTGTCGGTGCGTGCTTGAGATTCGGAACTGGGACGTTGACAACATTGTGCAGCTTTCGCGCGACGCCTAGGTAGTCCACCACGGAATCGGTCTGTTTGATGAAGTATTTATATACGTCGTACGCCTCGCGAGCGTCGCTCTTGGACATTTCAAAGTAGTGCTCTGCCGAGATCAGCAGGTATACACCAAGAGAAAAGAAGGAAAGCGTACCCAGAATATTGCAGACCCCTTCGTTGCCCGCCTGAAACATTACGAGGAGGTCTTTGACGAGCATCCGGAAGGCAAGGATGGTGTTTTCCTCTTTCAGATCATCGTTGTAAAACTGCTCCGCCTTAACTTGACAGGGGTCCAGATGAAGGACTCACCCTGCATTGGACGAGAGTGTCGAGCACGTTTTGCACTTGCTTCACCTCCCGCAGCAAACCCTTCTCGACCGGTAAATTCCGCAGTCGTCGTGCTTTTGCTGAGAGAACACATCAGGTCCACGGTCCGAGGAAAGGATCACTCACAACCAGCGCTGAGACCATCGCTCCTCCGATTCGATTCCGCCTGCACTTGCACCAGATCATGCTTCAACTCTTTCCATGCCTGGATCCTCGAATCGAGGTAATTGGCGTAGTGGCCCATATTTGAAGGTGGTGAGTAGCCTGCACACCCGTCATTCGAAGTGGAATGGAATTGCGAGTCTACACACCCTCCCAATTTTGCCCGCTGACGTTGCGTAATCTCAAACCATCACCCTGGGAGAGCTGCTCAAGAAGATGATCCGTTGAGCCGGATCGTACCATTTGATGAAGAGTGAGAAGAGCTTTGAAGACGACCTGGAACGCAGCACGGCGTCAGACATCGGAAGCAGAATGGTAGCTCAACGTACCACAGCATTCGGCTCGCGGAGACGGAGGGAGAGGGAGCGGGATATGTCGTTGAGGGATCCATCGTCTGAATAGGTGGCTGCGACAAGAGCGCTGGGACGGTCTCAGCACAGCATCCTTGGAAAGGTATGGGAGGTACCCACTCGACGTACTGATGGGCGGAACAAGAGGGGAGAGAGCAGACGTCAGCAAGTCGTTTTCACTTCAGACACACTCGCTCCACCTGCTCCAGCTCACTGTGACGATTAAAAACAGGGGATAAATGCCAAATATAATGGGAAGCTACAGACCTTGGCTTTTGGCGGAGCATTCTTTGGCTTGCAAGCCAGCTTGACGATCTTATCGAAATTATTCGACATTGTGGGTGAATGTACGTGTGTTTACCGGAGATAGCGGATAGTCGCATCCGTCCAAGGAGGCGATCACCCGGATGCAGATGGAACTGAAAACCAAAGTGTGGACCACAAGCCCTGCCTCGTTGGAACTCTGGCTCTTCCTCGCTAAGCCAGTTGTAGAAGGAAGTCGAGTCTGTAATGACCGGCGTCTATGGGCAGCGTACTATTCGAGCCATCGACGCCCGGCTTCTATGGTGTCTTTGAGATGAATTAGATCAGGTGGACGAATAGGGTATACGATGAGTACGTTGCAAGATTGTAAAAGGTCGACGGGGTGAGTGAAAATACCTGGGGAGTGAGAGGAGGATGATCATGACGTCCACGGCAAAGCGGGTGCAGGTGCACCGAGAGAGAAGCCATGGCGCCCACGTGGCCATAATTACTTCCGTCCACCTCCCAGATTTCTCGTTCGCTCCTTCCTTGATCCCCTTCGTTTTTACCATCATTCCGAGGACTTCGACAAGATGGAGATTGACAACGATGTGGGCGACAAGCTCTCTGACATTACAAGCATCTCGTGAGGCGTACCATCCTCCCTGTAATGACAAAGCTCATCGAAGGTTTGTTCAAAGCAATCAAAAAGACCGGGCAACCTCATACCTCACCCTCCTTACCTCCCTTCTCTCTTCCTCACCCATATCTCCTACGAGTCTCGCCGCCTTCGGTCGGTACTTCACGGTTTCAACAAACATGGCCACCGTTGTCGGTCGACGAGTGCTCGGGGCTTTTGTGATCGCTCTATGCGCAGGCAGCGGGATGGCAAGGACGATAACAATCAGCGGAGAAGGCGAAGAGAGCGGAGACGAGGAGAAATGGGATACAGTAGGAAAGAAGGCTTTCAGGGGCGAGAAGGGAGCAGAGGTGAGGAGGGAGGTCGTCGAGGGTGTTCTGAGCGGCGGTGGAACGGGAGGATGGTGTGACGAGCAGGTGAGCATATCGAAATCTCTCCCGCTGCGTACGATTCACTTGGTGTCGAGGCGGAATCTTCGCTGACATTGGGGTGCATATCAGACCACTGTCCTCCGACATTTTCTGGCGCATCTCCAGCAAGCCGAGGAGGATTGGGAGGGGGCGGCTCTGACTTTGATGGGGATACCCCTCGAGGGTGGTTCCAGGTGAGCTTACCGTGCCATGACTGGTCTCCGTCGTTCGGCGGACCGCCCTAGGTACGATAGCTGACCATTCCTTAGACTGATCTCGGACGAGGAGAAGCTCGCGGTTTACATCCAGATCGTTCGATTGCTTCTCGAAGTGAGCATTGTCATTTTGTTCAAACCAATTTCGTATTGAAGTCAACTACACGAGCGTGTTGATTTCCTTTGCTGACACGGGTTCTTCAGTGCGGCGAGTCTGGCCAAGCGCAGACATACTTTTCCAGAGCCTCCCTTCTCATCCATGTAACGAAGGACAAGGAGGCACTGCTGTCTTTCCGCCTATCTCAAGTGAGTCCACTCATACGCCTATTTGAGACCAGCGATTTATGGTGGTACAAGGCTCGCCTTTTCGACTTCTCCGCCCGCTTCAACGAAGCCGCTCAACGCTATCACGAGCTCTCTTTCGATTCCGCCATTGACGAGGACGAGCGTCTCCAAATGCTGTACGCCTTCCCATCGTTATCCTTCACCTTATAACGATCTCCAGGAAAGCAGCTGTGACCACATCCATCCTTGCTCCAGCCGGTCCTCAGCGATCCCGAGTCCTAGCGTCCCTCAACCGAGATGACAGGATCCATTCATCCCTTCCTCCATACCTCTCGACGATGCTTCGCAAGATGCTTCTCGAGTATATCCTTCGTCCATCTGAGGTCGAGGATTTCGAGAGGGAGTTGGCGGATCATCAGCGGGCGACGGTGGAGGGTGGAGGCACTGTGCTGGAACGGGCGATTAGGGAACACAATGTGGGGGCATGCGGGAAGGTGAGCTTGAGTGTGGCATGAAGAGCTTGAGTGTGGCATGAAGAGCTTTTCGAAGGTCGCCTTCTGAACTGATCAGGTTTACGACAATGTCAGCTTCGATGCTCTTGGCGCGTTGTTGAATCTCGACGCGGATGCCTCGGAGACTACTGCAAGAAGGTGTGTGGCCTGTCATCTTCTACTCTTCAGCTGATTCGGAATAGAATGATCGAGCAAGGACGGTACGTCTTAAACCTAGATACAGATTTGCGTTGTCAATTATCCGAAACACAGTCTCCGCGCCTGGATCGACCAACCACTCCAACTCCTCCACTTCGAGACTCGCACCGCACACGACACAGACGCCGATGCGCAGGGTACGGCCGGTGGGCTAGGCGTAGTGAGGGAGGAGAAAGAGGTCGAGCCGGTGACCTGGACTGAGAGATGGGATGATCGAATACGAGCGACTAGCATGAAGGTACGGTGGGAATCAGCTAAGGAAGTATAATAGGCTGATGTGGTCAGGTCGAGGGGATAGCGGCGTTGATCCAAGCGAAAGGGCTGTTGCCTGCGAATGGACAGATCGCAACTTCCGCATGACGATATCTCTGTGCAAGTAACATAGCGAGACGATTGGCAATGAAACCTGATGCGAATGCCGATACGATCAAGGGCATTCGTTGCTAAGCCGGCAACTGGAATCATATGATGCGCGGTCGACGCTATTGATGCTGTGGTCGACGCTATTGATGCTGTGGATACATGCATGACATGTCCCGATCTTGGTGAGTACAAGATTTCTGTGGCGGACCCGTCGCCGTGGCTCCATGGTAAGATATTCATCCGAATCAAATCCTCCCACATTCGCAAATCGGATAGCAAAGAGAAGAAAGACAAATCCATTCGTCTCGATGACGTGGTCTCCCGTGTTGAGGCGACGTCAAGGATGAGCAAACATGAAGATCAGTATGACCTATCTGAGAGCACTACCAACGCTCCACCCGCGCTACCTCTAATACCTCTGGCGAACGAGAGCCTATCCCGTGGATATCGACCGGCTCAAGAATCTCACCACCCTGTGCGCCTCCTATCTGGATAATTGAATGGCGCCAAGATTCATGAGCTTGAGGGGTATGCATTCGGCATCGAGCCAGGATTGCGATGAGGATCAATCTTGTTTCCGGATCTCTCCAGGCAAGGAGAGCGACCACTTTTCAACCTTCAGGAATGAGATCGCATCTGAAGAGTAAAATCGCAAGGCCTGGCGGATCCGCCTTCTCTGCCGGGGTTGAGACCGTCAAGTGGGGTTGGTGAGGACGGGGACACAGGGCGACCGAGTTGGGCTTCAAGGGGGAGCTGACTTGGTGACACGCAAAGGTCATGTCGGTGGCATCAGTGAAAGATGATGGCCAATTCGGGATTCAGAGAGGTAACGTTATGACTTCTAGACTAGATACGGCGTCCGTACTGGCCATCCCATGCATACATGCAGGACGGCCTCACGGGAGCAGTTTCGCGGGAGGGAAATCCTCAAGTGATCCTGTAGCTCACGACGAGACGGGCGACCTGCTACCCCTACCCTCACGCTTGAACCCGTTCGAAAACTCAGCATCTTTCCCAGTGATCAAGGCGCAACCAGCCAATCACATGTGGCGATTTGAAGATCGCCTGTAAGTTTGCCACGGCGTTCTCGAACACTTTCGATGCAGGACCCTCATCACTCAGAAGTTTCTAGCTTGATCCAGATCTCGTACTCGAGCAGCCAAAGTACCTTCACGTTCTGTTCTTGAGCATGACCTGAACCACCCATCATAGCTTCGCAGGAGTAGGGTATACACTCCCCCTCATCATTAAATCTCATAAACGATGTCTGGATTTGCAGCCTGTTTACCAGTCCCGTCGCCAAACGCAATCCCCAATCCCCCATTCCTCCATTCGTGCAATCCCCACCGGCATGAGCCCCCAGTTCAAGCTCATCTACCGGAACTTCAAACCCTCCGGTCGTAAAATATGGCAAGACTGGTCCTCCGAACTGAATCGCCGAGGAGCCGTCAAGTGCTCGAAACAATCGAGAACGAAGGTGTATCGTGCGAAGCGTGCTCCCTATCCCAAGACGGACAAGGGGTCTATCACTTCATGGAAGTTGCGGATCTGGAGCAGGCATGTGAAACGTTTGAGAAGAGCAGGTTTCCGATTGATGGGGATACGGCGAAACTTGATGCTACGTTTGATGAGCGTGTGGAGTTGGGGATGATGTTTGGGATTACGAATAGGGGTGCTGGGGAGAAATGAATCCTACAGAGGGGCTTTGTACGGCAGGGGTGGCTGAGTGATGGGGATGCGGATTGCAGTAAGGATCGGCTTGCGGAGACATCGAGCTCGTCCTGCTGACTAGACCTCAATCCTTCTGACGGGCTCGCTGATTTTTCGGTATTGGTTACGAATTTTGGAGGGTACTTATGCACCGAAAGTGTTCGAGATTTCGAGATAGATTTCAATCTCAACCCGCACGACGTCAATCGGGCTATGGCTGGGGAGGCTTAGCACCCGGACTTGTCCTATCGCCCTGGATCGCTTGTCTCGACAGGCTGACAGGCCGAGGCCGTCGCATGCTGCGTAAGAGCTCTTGGCCCGAGTTCTCAACACAGCTGGTGTCAGCGTCTGCAGATGTCAAATCTATCCACTAATATCGTTCGTGCCTCAAGTAATATCATTCCCTACTCCAAGATGATCCTCCGTCTCTCCATATGGCTCATCTCGTTTGCGCCCCTCCGCCCGCTTGCCTTTCTTCTCTGCTCGGAGCTACCCCTCCACTGTGAAGGCCCACGCTCGAGCGTCCTCGTTCCATTCAATCGGTACATTCGGTATCACCAGCGGCTGCCTTGATGGCCCGGGAGTAGAGGTTCCAGTGTCTGGGAACACCAGCTGGATGAAGGATTGTCAGTGGTCAAGTATAGCCTGTTGAGAATTTGTTGTCACCTGACTGGAGGACTCGCTGGCGGTCTCGCTCCGCAGCTTCATCTCGCCCTTCTTTCCCGCCTCGTCACGTCAGCGCTTCCCATGCGCTTCCTTCCTTTTGGTCTCATCGTCTTGTCGCTTCCGGTTCGCTTCCCTTAGACTATCGAACTCCTCCTCCATGCGGGTCAACCCGTCCGCGGCGATTCGTAATATGTTCCTAATCCCTTGATGACCGGACCGGGTTTCACCACTTGCGCGTTTTGGCGGTTGATTGTCGTGCTCCGGGATCATGATCATATCGTCATCATCCTGGTCGTCCGAAAGGGCAGTCAAGTCGATCGGACAAAACGAGTTGGTTCCGTATGGGATGGACTCGGCGCTTTGGATGTACGAAGGCGGTTGAGGTCGGCGGAGGGTGGTGAGGCTCGAGCTTGCCCTCGGCGGCAGGAGATGTGATCGGCGGAGCCAGATGTCTGGCGAGGGGGAAGCGGCCGGGGCCGGCGAGAGAGAAGCGTTCGAAATGCCGGGGGTGAAAGGGGGAGCCGAATTGGTAGCAAGAGAAGGCGATCCGCCCTCTCGCCAACGGAAACAGGACCGGCCCTTGCGTTTGCTGCAATCGGACAGCAAGATCAGTCCGTGTTTTGAAGTCCACTCACTCACTAAGCATGAATTTGATCTATTGCGTCGCTTTGAGGACCGTACCTGGCTTGAGGAAGGTCGTCGCGCGTACAGGCCTTTGTGCGTAGCGGTGGCGATCGACCATGACCAATTCAGCTTTGGCCGTCTCCTCGTCCGTTGTCAACTGACATTCAATCATCAGCCTTATTGGAGTAGAGACCAGATGGAGACAGTGCTCACCGTGATGGCAGAGGCTGCACCGAGACCCATGGCGGTGATCTTGTTCATGGACTGGCAAAGCCGAGTGACCGGTTGATGCCCATGTCATTCTGTCGCTTTCTCTTCGAGAAGGGCTATCCGAGTACAATGTTATCCATCCCGATGAGTTCATCTTTCTTGGACGAGCGCCCGTCTGTGAGTTTCGCCATCGATCTTCTGACTGTCGAATCTGAAGTGTGACAGAGTACCATCTCCCAAGAGACTCGCTCGCTGGATGAGAACGTCAACGACATGATTGAGATGACTACTCACCATCGAATCGTTTCATCTGGAATGACGTATCGCTCGACCGTATCGATCCATGATGGACTGGAGAAATTTCAGCTGCAGCATGCTATTTTCATGCCCGACTAGGACGAACAATGCTAGTCCAAGTACAGCGTGAACATATCCTTGCTCTCGGGTCCCTCGTCGGCCGAGAAGTCTGAATCGATTGACCTATGATACAAGAAGAGCGATTGATCAGAAACGATATGAATGATCGGTTGGTGTAACTTGGTGAAACCTTTATATAGCTAGGGATTGGCTGGTGATAATCCGGACAAGCTCGCGGCCAGATTAGACCGGTAGCCACAAACATCACTCCGACAATATCTGCGATAAAGTCCCGACAAACAACATGTAAAAGGAAGATTTGCCAAAGTGAAGGATGGTCGTCCATCCTCCCTGGGGGCCATGCTGTACTTGAAGGTGGCGAGAAAATCAAGAGGAAGAGGGGAAAAGTTTGATCGATTTGATGGGAGTAATGACCGCATGGCGACTAGCGCAGGGGCCGCCGCACGGACCGCTTGCGCCCTACCACCGGACCTTTTTTTCTTCTGGCTTTCACATGCGATCGATTGATCGTTCCTTCATCAATCTACTCTGTTGACCAAGCTACCGGCTGCTTCTTCCATCAGCTCGACTATGTTGAGAACCAATGGAGGCAAGATCTTCGAGGCACCTCCTGGTCTTCCTATCAGTTTCCGTGTCGAAGGCGAGAAACGAATCAAGCGCTCACTGGAGCTGATCATATCTGTAGTGCCTGTCTTTCTACTCTCGCTCCCGACAACTAAACCTCCCTCAGGTGATCGGGGAAGGATCATATGTCCTGCTCCAGCCGCTGCATACCTCGTCGTACTTCTCGCTCCGAATCTGCCTATCACCGATCCTTCCCATCGAATTCTTATCGAGAAAGAGTGAGCGAGACACCTCGGCGACGGGAAGTAAGCGTGGAGTGGATAAGGTCCTGCGTGGACCTAGGGAGGATAGTCGATTCGACCGATTTTTGAATCCATCTCGACGGACCTCGGACATCCGTTCCCAGCCCGCGAACGACCATTACTTGCCATCCGTACAGACACTGGTGATTCCAGGATCGAATGGTAACGTCCAGCATGAGCAAGAAGGACGATCTCAAAGGTGAAGGCGCGAGACCAGGCGATGTATGACGAGCTGAAGTCCGAGCTCATCCGGTGGGACAAGTCATGCAATCGGAGGATCTTGTTCCGTAACCTCGACGTCCTGGTAAGCGTGTAGGTGACCTACACAAAACATAACGGTATTCGAGCTTTGATTCTTGATCCAAGCGTCCCAGACATCTGAGCCGACTTCAACTGTACAGAAAATGTATCGACTTGCTGGAGGCTGAGGTACCCGGCATGACAGGTAGTCGTCCACGGGACGAAGGAACTTTCGCGCAGTCAACGGAACTGCCCGAACGATCAGAGCGAGATAGAGCTTGGTGGGACCGAAAACGGTGAGGAGAAGGAATGAGTGGCGTTGAAGTACGGTCGGTGGAGAAGAGAGAGATGGTAAGCGGAACGGACCCGGGCTAGGAATGTGAACATGCGTTCGCTCAACATCATGCCGTGAATCGCAGCGAAGAATGCGAGACCTTGTGGATGTGCATACGAATCTCGGTGCGGGACGTACCACGCTAGTCTGAGTCCGCATGGATGGCCGAGCTGATCGGACGAGATCGACTTTGATTCAGAGGGTACCCCAACATCCGATAGGACAAGCCCTCCACTCCTTGTTCGACAACTGCCTCCATCCTTTGGGATCGTTCGACGAGTGAATCGTTCCTTCCGCAGACCTTCTGATCTCCTTCGGCACCTGAGCACATGATGAGCACCTGAGGGGTCTGATTCGAGCGGCAAAGTTCACGTTCGCCTCGAGCTCCAGTAGTAGCTCCAGTAGTCTCTGCTCCATCGCCAGCAACTTGTCATCCACGCCCATCTCCTCCGGTTCCCTCGGAGATCCATCTTCCAAGCCAATCAATTCATCTTCGCCTGGCAGCTCAGGCTTTGTAAGGAGACCGCTAATGCTGATCTGTTCCAATGAAGGGTCGATGTCCGCGATCATCTGGCTCAGGCGATGTAGACTGTATCAGGCGTGTTAGCCTTGGCTCACTTGGGAAGGAACATAATCACATGGGGTCTCCCTGTAGAAGTGACCCAAGGAGCCGTCTCCATAATCGTCTCTTCTCCTCTTCATCAAGCGCCAAGCCGTACAGCGACTGCTCGTCTCCCCGCCAGAGGTAGATGAACCACACCGCCAAGCTCCACCGAAATGACGTGGCTTCCTTTTGCGCCTCTCGCGCTTCTGCCGAGCTGCCGCTCAGATGGGTGTCCGCGAGCTGAGCTGACCGAATGAGAGCCGCTAGTATGGTTTCGGCCATGACATTGGGTAAAGATGGATTGCTTGTTGCGAAGTGGGATAGCAGCGGTGTCCAGAGCTGGAGCGAAGCAGACGAGAGCTCTACAGACCCAAATGCAGGTCGTTTCCTTCACTCGTATCAGGTCGCCCATGTTGTCGAGATCAACCGACTCACTTCCTCGCAACGGGCACCAATCCCCCAACCTTGCAGAGCGCCTCAACGACCTCCTGTCCGTCCTTCCCCTCGAGATCCGACTTCAACCTCCTGACCTCCCTACCCGTGTCATTCTCCTCCCCGACATCCTTCTCCCTCATCCGAACCTTCATTACGCTCTTCCACCTCCTTACCAGCACCTCGCTCTTGCCCGCGTCCGGTTTAGGCTGGTTCGAACCAGTAGCAAGGAGAGGTAGGAATGAGTGATAGTGAATGTATTCGATAGCGCTCTGGACCGCTTGGCGGAGGAGGGGGAGTGGGGGCAGGTCTTCATGGGTCGCTCGATGGCGGAGGGCGATTAGGGAAGGTGGGATGCCGAGGGTGGCTGCGAGGTGGGAGATCGGTCGGGCGTAAGGACCTTAATCCGGGACCAGCCTATATCAGTCAACTTCTAATGTGGGTAGGGACTAGCGCACCTGTTTGGAGCGGGTCGACCATACCATTGACGAATCGCACAACCGCCATTGCGCAGGTCATCCGGGTGGAATTCGCTTCTTCGGGACTCATAGGTGGATTAGGGAGGATATCCGCAGTGATGAGTGCATCAAGGAGGTGTATGAAGGTCGGACAGGATGGAGCAGAGATGTACAAGCTCATCTGGGAGGTTCATTAGATTGAGCTGAGGAAGAGAGAGAGATGTACGCGGGATAAGCCTCGTTTGTGAGAGGAGATGTCCGCCATGGGGGAGAAGAGCATCTCGTAGAGCTCGGCGAATTCGGCTTTGGATCCCCAGGGTGTCCGTTTGGGAGCTCGCATATCGTCAAGGTTGATGAGATCGATTGTCAGAATTCAATATGGCCAGGTTGAGAGTCATTTTAGACGTTTCAGAAACTCTCGGAAACCGCGTGGCCATCAAGGGGTTGTTGATCTTTGTGTAGGTGGTTGAAGACGTTTAAGTATGATGCATTGGACTTATGAATGTCCGAGATGACGGGGAAGCTGCCTAATAGGCCTGCTGACTAGCTAGATAGGCGGTGTAGTTTTACGCCTTTCGATCGGGGTTGACGTAGTCTCCCGATGCGACTACGCGCACATCAAGAAGGATACGCCGACGAATTTGCAAGATCTACTTCATCAAGGAGGCGTACGATGGGTCACTTAGCGACTATCTGTCATGTGCGCACCTGGGAAACAAGCTACTGGCCTTGACAACCCACAATGTTCAGCCGGAGTCCTCGCGACTTGGTCATTGCCGGAAGCTTTCTCGTCATCGGTGCGTCATAAGTAAGCAAGTCACTGAGTCTGCCCGTCTTATGCGTCCTTGGCAAGCCGGTTTCTCAGTTTCTCCCTATTTTTTCGTGATGTGGCAGAGGTAATAAACTGCTTGACTCCGTTGAAGACTCAGGAAGTTCCGATAGCAAGAGGTCGCCACACCAAGCAGGGTCGAAGACTCGATGACCTCCTCTACAACAAGCCCGCAAATCTCATTCTCCGGATAGTGCGACTGCGAAGATTCGATGCCGTCGTCAGCACTCGTCTCAATGTCCGCCTCGACGGATCCAATCACTCAACTCCGACTACAGACGTACTGCCTTCGCTGCGACCGAATGACGCCCCTCTTTCGATTCGATCAAGCCCGGCTCATTTCAAGCCAAACAATCTGGTGCCGACATACCGCTCCTTTCATTCCAGCCGTCCTTGGTCCCACGCGTGAGAGCAAGTTCAATCCGCCCGAAAAGATCAAGGGTTGTCCCACACGCCAATCATCCTTTCGAAACTATCTAACACATGGAACGAGCTGGGATATGCAAGTATTACTGCACTACAAGTCCGGCATTTACATTAAGACAGTGTCTGCTTTCTCACTCATTATACTCACGATCGCTAAGAAGCCGGTCGTCATCTTCGATACTGCTCGGTCTTGAACTTGCCGGCAGCGCTCAGCTCGGCGAGACTGATCCGTCCAACCACTCATCATGCCGGGACTACTCACCCTCCCGCACCTCCTCGCGGCCTTCGCGATGCTGCTTGCAGCCCAAGGCTGCTACTACTACTTCTACATCGAGAACCCCAATGACTTCGCCTACCGCTTCTGTTCATGTGGGGTGAGTACTTCCCTCTCCATCAGACGCTCTTACTGACGAATGGCACCAGTGTGAGGTCATGAACGTTACAAACCCCAACTACAATTCATGTTGCGTCCCTCTCTCCTCCGGCGCGTCCACTCCTGGCGTCTGCACATCTTTGTCCTCAACATGTGCTGCCGGAGGTACCACTTGTAGTTGGTCCTCCGTGGCCACCACCGGCGGATCTGCTTCACTCAACGAACCTGTCTCGGGCGGGCCTCACGATATTTCAAGCTTTCGTTCGAGCACTGCCGGTGACGCCGGGGGATCCGTCGGTTTAGGAAGCTCTCCGTTTCCGACCGTTTCCGGTGATTCCGGAGGCAAGGTCAATGGAGGCGCCTCTTCAGGCCTTGGAAGCGCTCCCCTTCCGTCGAGTTCCGGCAACCCAAAAGACATCCAGGCAGCACCAGCTGGCAGTCCTGGCGGTAGTGGGTCGACAGTCTGGGTCACAGCAACAACCACCACGCAATGCTCAAACAGCCCGAGCGCGCCCTCGGATACATGCTCCTGTGACGAATCTGGGATGAACGCGGTGAGTACGTCCGCAAACTGTACAGGTTCAGCTTGCCCGTCAGAGGGGTGAGTCATCTCTATTCTCATGCAGATGAAGCTGAGCATGAGTCCAGTGCCACACCGTCTGCCGGCTGGACGAGTGGGGCCCGGAAACGCATGGTGAAGCGCGATACGTGTACTTGCCCAGGGTCGACCGCGGCTCCATCTGCAGCTCCCCCTACAGTAGCCCCAAAGAATACGTCATCCAACTGCCACTCGAGCCCACCATCTGGAGCTGCTGGTGTACCGGTAACACAGCCTGCTTCGACGACCGTTACCACTACGACTAGCTCCTCGACGATGTCACCTAAGTCTTTATCCACGTTGTGTGACTCGTCTACTCCCATCCCCCAAGCGCCGACCAACGGCACTTCCGCAATCCCGCCAAAAGCTCCTTCATGCGACACATGTGACACACCTCCAACCGAAGCGACCGCCGTACCCACCACGGACGCAGTTCCTAGTCCGTCCGCGGCACCCGCTCCTCCACAGGGCGTGGTCTCGGCCGGACCGTCGAGATCATGTTCGACTGCTGGGTGTCCCAGTGAGGGGTACGCAATCCACTCTCACTATGTCCTATGATTTTCTGACGAGATAACAGTGCCACTCCTTCCCCGGGTTGGATACCAGGTCAGCGACGTGCCCTTCCCACCGGAACATGGTTGTCACCTCAAGAGCGTGACACCCCGCCCTCGTCGCCACCGTGTACGAGCACTACTACGATCACTACGGACGACTGTGCTGCGCCCTCCGGGTTGACAGGGGCTCCATTCAAAGGGACCGGTGTCATTGGTGGCCCTGGGAATGTGACGAATGGTTCGTCGAACTCAACGGTCCTTCCAGGGAACTCGACTGTTGGCTTGGGTAACTCGACCGGTGGTTCTGGGAACTCAACCGGGACTCGTAGAAACACGACTGACGGTTCAAGTGGTGTCAGCGATGACAAGGGGGCCTCAGGCGATGATGGAGGGGGCTCGAATGGGGGTTCGGGAACCTCAACGGCTGTATCTACCTCGATCCCGCCATCGAAGAGTAAGTCGTCCTGGACCTCCTGAGTGTATGATGCTGATCAACAACAAGGGGCTCGTGTTCCTTACTACGACTTACCGGGGATATTGGATGCGGCGTCTACCTCTTCACTCGCCTCGGTATCCTCTGCTTCTCTTGCCTCGGTCTCGTCTGTGTCCACGGCATCGGTTTCATCGGTATCGGTCGCCTCGGTATCATCCGAATCCGTGATCTCGGCTTCGTCCGCATCTGCGGTCTCGATATCAGCTGCGTCTGTGGCCTCGGTATCATCAGCATCTTTGGCGTCGGTGAGCGCGTCCGAGAGCTCGGTCTCAGCCGCTTCCGTGAGCTCGTCATCACTTGCTACTGCTCATTCGCCAACCAATACCACGGCCAGCGCCCCGACGACAACGGCATCTACGAATGTTACTTCGCCTGCCGACTGGCCGAAAGCCGTGCCCCCACCGCTCGACAAGAACAACACCGCCCCCCCGACCAACGAATCCCAGAGCACATCGATCATCTGGCAGACGTCGACGGCGACAGTCCAGTGCATAATCTCTTCGTGTCCGTGCTATGGAGCCGCGATTCCGGCCTGTACCACAACAGGTTGTCCTACCGACGGGTTCGTCAATCCGTACCGACACCATTTCTGGCTGATCAATTCTGATTCGTAGGGCCCTCCCGACCCCCGGTTGGTTAGCAGGTAATAGGAGGAGGCAAGCGCCGTCAAACGATACTTGTGCTTGTACTCCCCCTCCTTCGGGTATGGCCCCGGCTCCAACCTCGACCACCACACCTGGCCCCATCGCCCCTGCCCCTGACGCCCCTGCCGCTAATGCTACGTGTCCTTGTCCTGGGTGATTGTGATTGCCATAGGGTAAGGTGTTTACTGATGGCGTCCAGGGAGACTCCGACCCCTGGATGGACTCCAGGTGAGAGGAAGAGGCAGGCTCCCGCAGCCACATGTATATGCGCCCCTCCGACAGGAGTTGCGGGCGTCCCAACAACATCCTGCAATACCACTACTGAAATTCCTGGTAAGGGTATTTCGCCTGGGTGTGGTCGGCCTTGTGCTAACGCTGCTCTAGATGCACCGAAAGGCGCTCCGCCTCCTGCCCCCAACAACACAATCACCAACGTAGCCCCTACCGCTGGAGATGGAGGGTGAGCCCCTCCTCATCAAACCGAGTTTGGCTGACCACTATCCAGAGCTATACGGCCCGCCAACTTCGTCTCGGGAGAGCGGCGACGGGCTTACCCCGATGCATCAGAGCCTAGCCTACGTCCTCGACACAGGACTGGAGAATACACCGGGTCTATGCGGAATGTATTCGACCGGCGCAATACCCCTTCAGTCGCGACCATCACATCCACGACGACGGTCTCAATCCACAATTGTGTCGCGCCAAACACTGAGAATGGCACGAATCCGGCCTCACCGAATGTTCCAATGGCGAGTGAGTTGGCAGGAGGGATCGTCCAGACAACCTCCACATCCTCAACCTCAACCTCAACCTCGACCTCGACTTCGTCTTCCCCGTCGGGGTCGACCTCGTCATCTGCCCCGACGCCAGCCGGAGCAGCGCCGTCACCACCGCCAGCCGGGGCAGCTCCTTCCCCCGCCCCGGCTGGAGCGGTACCTTCCCCGCCGCCCAATAATGACTCCGCAGACGGTTCGGGCGGCGCCGATCACTCAGGTACTTCGGATACGATGCCTAATTATGCGATCACCGATGCTTCTGGTGATTCACGTAGACAATTGATATGATGGATCGCGAGTGTGAGTCGAGGTTCTGAAGGAGCTGCCTTGCCAGGGGGAATAACTTTGTTGAAGAAACAGCATGCGGATGAGGATGGAGTCGGGGACTTTAAATGCATGGTGTGATGTTCTCTATGTATAGATTCTCGCAAATGCCTCTTCAGAGTTGACTCCGCTGGTGATCTTGTCCAGGCGAAGATGCGTCTCGACTTCTCAGCGCCGCGGTGAGACGACGCAGCCTGAATTTCAGGTACTTTGCGGTATGCTGACGACTCGGTCTGTTGCAGCGAACATTCAGCAGTTCCGAGTCGGGTATCATTTTCGGTTCCTCTACCAATCATCGTCCCTTCTTTCGTCCGAGATCTCCAGCTCCGCGGGAATCAATGCTGTCCCCCTCCGTGCGGAGAGATTATTGACTGTGCGACGTCTCGAGCCAAGCAATCGATCCCTATCCTGACTCACATGTCAGCATTGCTAGACTCTATCGACGGCGAAACTCTTCACACACCTGCAGCGTCCCCAAGCAATGCAATCCCCCCTACTCCTGTCTCGACAACACCACCTGCTCCTCCACTTTCCGCTGTCCCACCTTCTCCCCCTCCACCTCATCCTGACCAACCTGCGTGTTCTCAGTCAACTGCGCATCCCACAGCCTCTTATACACCCCTCCGAAGATCGTCATCAGCTGCTCGTGCGATCCTTGCTCCGCCACATGCCCATCTTGCAGCACGATGATCAAGTCTGAGAGTCGTCAGCCTTGTTTCTCACGGTCTGAAGAGGGAGGGGATAACGTACCTGCATCCGAGATAGTCCGCAATCTATGCGCAATGAACACGCTCGTCTTCCCCCCGCCCAACAGGACCTCATTGATATTCCGCATCAACTCCGTCTCGGTATAAACATCCAGCGCCGAAGTCGCCTCATCGAAGAACAAGATCGGCGAGTTCTTCAACAACAATCTCGCCACTGCCATTCTTTGTTTTTCCCCTCCCGAAATCATGAGACCACGCTCACCAACCTTGGTCGCGTACTTGTCGGGTAATCGCTGGATCGTTTCCTCCACTTGTGCCTTTCGAGCCGCTTCGACGACCTCTTCGTCCGACGCTTCTAGGTTACCATATCGGATGTTATGGAGGATATCGGCGTGGAAAAGCGGAGTATCCTGCGGGACTACGCCAATGGCTTTTCGCAGCGAGGCAAGTTCGATGGACTTGATGTCCTGTCCGTCGATGAGGATACGGCCCGAGTCGGAGTCGTAGAATCGGAAGAGCAGGCGGAAGACGGTAGATTTGCCACAGCCTGAGGGTCCGACGATGGCGACCTTGCGACCGGCGGGGATGGTGAATGAGAGGTCTTTGAAGATGGGGCGAGCGGGGTGATAGCCGAATGTGACGTTCTCGAAACGGATCTCACCGCCATTGAGTGTAAGCGGTCTGGCAGTGGGCTTGTCCTAAGTACCTGTCAATTCAACTTGAAGAGCAGATTCACTATAGACATACTATGATGGTTGCCGCCACAGATTGAAGATTGAACATGACCTCCATATCGATCAAGCTCTGTCGAAGCTCTCGGTAAACGGTACCAAGGAAGTTGAGGGGCATGGACAGCTGGAATACGAGCTGATTGACCATGACGAGGTCTCCAACCGTCATCGTGCCTGTTTCTCCAGTCAGCTAACAAATCCGTTACACAACGGAAATCTCGCTTTCGAGCTTCATGTATACTGACCCTTGATTACCCCTTGAGCCGCCAAGAGCATCATCATTGTCAAAGCGCTGCTAAAGATGAAGTTCTGTCCAACGTTGAGCGAAGCGAGGCTCGTGGCGATCTTGACCGAAGCCTTCTCGTATGTCTTGAGCGTAGCGTCGTATTGAGCAACCTCGTACTTCTCGTTGTTGAAAGCCTAGACATGGCGCCATCAGCTACGAGCTGGGAAATCCCCGGGGGAAATTTGTGACCTTGACGGCTTCGAAGTTGATCAAGGAGTCGACGGCGACGGTCGCGCCTTTGTTATCCGCTGCATTGGCGTCTTTCCGAAATTTCGTCCTGCAAAATCATCAGTCCTGATCGGAGCAGGCCCGTTTGTAGAAGCGTACCGCCAGGCTGTAGTCTGTACTGTGAACCAGGTGTACAAGCCCATAGTGATAGCCGTCACTGCCGCAAAATCCCATCCGAACTTCCAGGACTAAGCCGGATCAGCGAGAGGAGCACGATTGATCAGCGGACATACCAGGATACCGCACACCATCGTAATCTCCAGCGCGGTGGGGATGACATGAAAAACGATAGAAGAAAGGATGAAAGAGATTCCCCTGAACAGCAAAGTCAGAGCTCCACAATAGTCGTCCCGCGAGCACTCTCGCAAAGATAGCGCGTCGGCTATTTGAAGATCCTCTCGCATGGACTAACTTTGTCCCGCGATCGATAGCCCTCGTCAAACCCCCCGTCTGCCTCTCCAGGTGAAACTTCATATCCATGCTCAACAAATGCTCAAACGTCTCCCTCGCCACCTTCCGGATCGCGCTCTGGCTGATACTCGCGAACATGGCATTTCTCAATTCGCCGAACAAGGTCGTCAAAACTCTCGCCAGCCCATCTGTTCCCCATCAGCTTACCTCCACTTTCCACAAATTCAAGCACGAAAGGGTACGTGGACTCACAACCAGCGACACTCGCGCCCGCCAATATCCAAACCGTACTCCCCTCCGTAATAGGAACATTCATAGCATCGACAATATCCTTGAAAAAGAACGGCACCTGCACATTCAACACCTTCCCAGCTACCAGCAGACCTAGGGCGCCGAGTACGCGGGCTTTGGTGCTGGGTGAGCCCCGGGGCCAGATGTTCTCGGCGAGCTTGAGGATGATGGTCCAGTCTGTTCGAGCTGGGGATTTCTCGTCGGTAGAGGCGGTCGGGGAATGGGGATCGCTCGCAGCGTTGTGGGAGGGGGAGATCTCCGTGGGGGGGGATGAGGCTGGGTCTCGGGAGGGGTGAGAAGGGGGCGGTTGGTTGGTTAGGGGAGGGAAGCGGCGGGAGGTGGTGATGAATGAACGTCTTGAGGTATGCGGAGGTATCCTCAGTACATCGGGAGAAGGTATTCGAGGTGGTTGTAAAAACGGGCTGTAGGTGGACGAAGAGGGATGGCGTTGCGCAAGAGTTGAGGTAGCGAATGTAGATCGGTGCTGCCATTGCTTGCCACAGAGCACTCCTCGAGACGGAAGATTGAGCTGGACTAGACGGGAAGGTCCCGCAGCGCACCGGGCCAGAAAGTAGCTCATACTGCCTGGACGCTATGTCAATCATATCGAACGAGTCCATGATCGGGGATGAGCTTACCCAAGCAGGAATGAGATTGCGAGATACGGGAGAATCAAGTACTGTTTCTACGATGACACTCAATGCCTCAACTTGTCGGGAATCCCGTTTTCAAACCTACCGAGGTGAGCCTGTCATTTCCTTTGGGAGGCCATTGTAGCTGGAATGCGGTCCGCTATGGGCGAGCTTGTCGATGGGTACGTTCAGAAGCGATTTGATTGAGTGATGCGTGTAAAGTGAACGAGATATCGTACAGGTCTCCCGGGGTCCCTTCTTTGTCGAGGCGAGATGCTTCATTTGCTAAAGACTGAAGGAATTGCAAACTTTACGGTGCGCGAGGTAGATTCCAGCGAAAGTTCTGACCATGACGTCTTTGGCGGCTGATTTTGATAAGATCTCCTCCTCCGCTACGTTTGTGGCAGCCCCGTGATGCCATCGATGATGTAACCGGCTCGTATCTTCGAGAAACGCTATGCAGAGCTACCTCGCATGGCCTGTGCATGACTAGCCTTCTAGAGTCAAATATGCGCAAGACCTCTAGAGTCAAAGTTAGGGACGAGACGAGGTATGCAGAAGTCTGAAGCATCAGACGCAAAGGAGACCAGCGGAATCATTTCTGAAGATTTGTTGACGGTTGGGTAATGGACCCTGAAGTGCGGTTCACACTCTGGACCCTACCCAAAACTCCCTCCCTTTGTTTTCCTCATCGCTCTCACTCCGAGACTGATCAAGGGGTCCTCCACCCACTCTCCTCGTCACCGGTAAGCTCATCTTGTTGACCGGCTGGGGAACTCGTTTCTCTACACTGCCCAAAATAAGTCGGATCCCCCGGCTTACCCAAACTTCCATCCTCCTTTCTTTGTCCACCCCAATCCATCCGCTTTTGTACATATTCCTTTCCAATTGACTTCTTCCCGGATTGAACAAGGAATGGTAGATCTTAGAGGAGGTTTGAGAGTGAGTCCACCGTTCCTCAATCAGCTTCATATGTCTACAGCGGATGTGGCGGTATGTTTTCGCTCCCTTCGTCTGGCTGAGGCGGGTCTCCAGGTCTCACCAACACTCTGCCTTGATGAAGCTGATGTCGTGAAATCAGGTGGAACCGAAGACAGTACTTGAACTAGATATCCCACAGCTGGGGAGTTACGTCATGCCGGGCATCAACAAATCGGGTGTACAGGTAAGCTTCGTCCACCTCACCGCCTCGTCCCCCTTTCAAGCTGATCCCACTCCACCAGGCATCGCCCGTCCGCTTCTCACCACGGAAAGCTTCATCTTCCACCACAAGGCTCTTACCCACACCATTGTCCACTTCCCCATCCAAGTCCACTACCTCGTCATACACTCGCTTCCCACCTGCCTTCGACCCACAATCATTGCACCTCACGTCGAGCCGATATCCTGCTCAGCAGTACACCCCGTATTCTCCATACCGGCCGGGAGAGTACGGTCGTTCAGAACGAGGATTAGCGAGCGATCGGACGAAGATCGAACGACGGCTGTTCGAAGGGGATGATGACGAACTGCTCGTTCCCCGAGGTCGAGAGGATTCTGGCTCGAGTCCACTAGCTCCGGCTTTCGAGGCGAAGATGGTGTTGCGTAATGGCGCTTCCGTCGACCTCATATCATGGTCCGCATCCTTTTTTTTCGAGGGCTTTCCCGCTGATTCCCGAAGGCTTCGGACAAATTTCCACCATGTCTCGGAACCACATACCGTTCTCACCCCATCCATGTCCCTCATCGGTATCCGTGCGCTCCTCCTCGAACGCTTCCCACGAGTACCCGAGCTTGACGAGCTGTCCAAAGCGGTCACCGCAGCCTTCCCGCACTCGCGATGGGACTACCCAACCGGCGGTTTCGCCAGTGAGCCGCCCACTCTCCGTGGTCTAGTATGGCACGGGAAAGACGTCGCCGACGAGGACGACATACACGACAAGCCGTCGCTCCGCTCCGTTTTGCGTGGGAAGACGACAGCCTCTCGAAGTCCGACGCAGAGTACTCTCGTCTCGCCGATCTCGAGCTCGGCTCGAAGGCCTCTTCCCGATACCCCTGCGAGATCGGTACTGGAGGAGTTCGCGGAGATAGCCACGCTCGCCGATAAGACGCCGGTGAGCAAGACTCGATCGCTACCTGGAGAAATGGGCGGCCCTGCTCCAGCCTACGCTTTGGCCAATATATGCAACTCGTTCGACTCCCAACTCGACCGAAAACGCCCGGCTTCACAGTCGCCAGAACTTCGCCGACGAGCTTCGACACCAGACAAGCTGCATGGCCTCCTTGCCGCTGCTGAAGCGGTAGAAGGCTCACCAATTACGTCCGTTCTCGGGCATAAGCGCCGACGCACGATCGGCGGAGCTGGTCCGGTCCGGGATCGCGAGATCCTAGCATTCCCACCACGGAAGAGCAAGTTCCACCGCGGCACCGTCAGTCCAGCAATGACTGCCCGACCCTCTCTCCTCTCCGACGTCCTAGAAGACTTCGAAACCACCTCTACCCTCCTCCCCTCCGTCCCCATGCCACACCGCGCTCACACTTCCTCCTCCGCCTCGCACGCGTCCTCCACAGCCGGTCCTTCCCGCAAACTCAATGAATTGCCCACGAACGGAGATCATCCGGGCGTGGACTGCAAGCCGCCATACCCCTATCACGAGATGATACGGCATGCGATCGAGGCGGCTCCGGAAGGACGGTTGCAGCTTAGTCAGATTTACGCGAGTATTGCAGAGAGGTTCCCGTTCTTCAAGACTTTGGATGAGAGGAAGACGGCTGGGTGGCAGAATTCAATCAGGCATAATCTGAGTCTCAAGTAAGTCCACCAAACCAACTCTCTCAAGTCGTTTTCCTCCTCACTTCTGTCTTCCGATTGGACGGGAAAATCTGGAGTGGAGTGAGTGGGAGAGGAGATGCTAACGCTCGCTCGCAGGAAAATGTTTGTCCGAGTAAACAAGCTCGACAATATCCCGGACGATAACGGCGGGAAAGGCGGATGGTGGACCGTCCAACCTGGGGTACCTGACGAGGGGAGACCGGGGAGAAAGGCGAAGTCGAAAAGGCTTCGTGGGGGTGAGGCGGAGGGGTATGGGTATGGGTATGGGTATGGGTATGGT